>JAEIGA010015758.1_pt1 | contig 11504 bp, 23 predicted proteins | sample 9270691 | NCBI WGS metagenome assembly JAEIGA01 (sample SAMN17057246, study PRJNA624740) | gut metagenome | biome: biome; isolation source: fecal sample | host: Bos grunniens | place: China: Xizang | collected 2019
AAATAAGAATTTAATCGTTCATCAGACAATCTCTCACGACTTTTCTTATCTCGTCTACAACCCCCTCGTAAGCGCCACGAGAAGCGATCCATTCGCCGTCCATGTACAAATCGTAGACATTGTCGCCCTTAAGTTTGATGGTGATGTTAAATCTCTTAATTGTTTCGTTGTTCATAGCAACTCTCCTTAAATATTTTTTACTATAATTTAGTAACTGTCTCTATAATCAATATTCTCTATATTTTAAGAAATTTTATCAATTTCATTGAGTAATTTTGCTTTCATATACTGATAATTCTCTACTTGGTTTCCGTGTGGATTCATTCCAGACAAGCATTTGTAAATTTTGTCGTCTAAATCTATATCGCTCAAGCACGAATAAGCGACAATACCCATTAAAGACGCCTTGTTTTTGAGCAAAAACACCTTGTTTTTGATGTCTTTTGTCAAATCATCAAGCATTTCCTGATATAATTCGATGTCTTCTTCGTTAATTTCCTCGCTTACATTTCCCTTGACAAACTTCAAAATAGCAGTTGCATCGCAATACTCGGCATCAATACCTAAAAACTCACTCATCAACTTCGTAAGAAGGCTGAGCTTTGCCGCAATTACTGCTCTATCTTTTGTTCCTCTATTCTGATCGAGTTGAACATAAGACATATCCCCAACCACCTTCTCTTTAAGTGTGAACTTGAATTCCTTTAAGAAATCTGCAAATCTCTTGTCATTAAGCCCAAGGTAAGAAAACTTGTTAAACATGGCAAACCAAATGAATGAATCCTTGCTGGTAAAGAGGTCACGCAAGTCTTCTGTTATAATGCCCTCCAATCTTGCAACGAGAGATTGGAACTGCTTAAGTTCTTCCATAGTAGAATTTTCATTCAGGAAGCTTGCTACTTGCTTTGGCTGTTTCTTCCACTGGTCAAAGTGGTATACGCACATTATTGATTCCAACACCACTCTTTCAAGAACACCCCTACTTCTTTCCTTTTCGGTGTAGACGCCACAATCCAAAAAGAATCTACTATCAAGAATCTTACGAATTTCTCTTGCGTAGTTGTCGATATAAGTGAATGCCTTCTGATTGCTATTCATAGAGGTGTGATTGTTATATCTCTTGATAAGCTGTGCTATGCGACCGGTATCACAATCTTCATGTATTGCGGTCTCAATTTGATACTCGTTGAATCTCTTTCTCAGTTCGTCCGGCAATTTATCGTATGTTTTGTTTCTAATATCAAATGTAGCATCTTCCCATGCGATGTCTCCACTACCATCTATGACTTTCTTCTTGTATGGAATTATTGAGTTTTCAACGGCTGACGTGATTTTGTAATTGCCATATCTAAACTGACTGAAGGATGAGCTTCTCTGCCCTCCGTCTACTATCCACAACTGAGAATTATCAACTTCGGCAAGTATAATAGGAGGAATGTAATCATCTGTAAGAACGGTCACTATAAGTTCATTGATTTGCTCATTGCTCCAAACGAACTGTCTCTGTGTGTCCGAATCGTTTCTAATGTCTCTGTCTTTGATTTTTCCTAAATACATATCCATTGTATAGGTCTGTTTTCTCGGTCTGTTCATTTTATACCCCTCCTAAATACTTAATACAATAACGAAACGTTTCTGTATGACTTCAATGCTTCACAAGCGTCCGCGAACTCTTTTGATGTTATGTTTAAACCTGCTTTAATCTCGTCGTTTGAGTAGCCCTCAGCCATCGCAAACAAAACCTGTTTTTGCAATTTTGAAAGCCTACCCAAGTATGCCGTCATTTTGTCGCTCAATATATCTTTGGGAGATTCTGAAATTTCAAAATATTCGCTGACGGCCACAGCCGAATCTCCTCCCTGCTCGACTAAAAATTCTAAGCTTTCAGAAACATATAAAGTTTTTCTCTTATCTCTTTGGGTGCAATTCCTGAGTTCGGTCTTTGCCTTTTGTGTAATCACATTTGTCGCATATGTAAACAGGTTTGATTTTTCGGGATCAAATGTCTTCATACATTTTGTTAATTCAAATCCCGCAAGACTTTCGAAGTCGTTGTAATCAAGTTTTACGCTTTCATACATTGACTTGAACTTTCCATTCCATAATGGAATGATAACTTTGTTTCTGATTTGATTCCAGTTGCTTTCAAGCATATCCATAGCTGCACCTCATTCAACAATAAAATTCATTTTTTCAATCTTTGTTATTCTGCCATTTAATTGTTCGCAACAATTCGCACTTCCTAATCTTTTAACCTTGCTATTGAGGATTGCGGTGTCCACGATAAACTCAACAACGTTTCCATTCATTGGTACATATTGGTTGGTTGAATTCGTGTGTACATCAGCTTTGCAATCTCCAAGAACACCATAAAAAAACTTTCCTGTGTCAAGCGTAATTTTATATTTAGTTCCGATTGTAGTGCCGTAATACGAGCCAAGGGCTATAAGGTAGTAATCCTGCTCAACTCCGAAATCATCATCTTTTGCGCAACGCATAAAACCATCGGAGTCTGCGTATCCATATGTATTAATAAATTTGTATTGGTCACTTTTGGTGTTGGTAACCGCTTTATAACTCATCCACGACTTGAACGAACTGTCAATGTCCGGAACATCCAATGAAACATATTCAATCTTGTTGGTGGTTTGAATCTCGTCTTCTACTGTATATTCATTGGCTAAAGTAAATTTGCTAACTGATATGCATTCATCGACTGAAGCAACCGCTACATCATCTTTCATTTTCAATCTTGGAGAAAAATGAGTGGCAAATACAACCGCAAACGCCGCCGTTATAAAAACCGTCTTTAGAATGTCGCTCATCTTGTAATCCATATTATTACTCCCCTTCAACACTTATTTTTGCATTTTTGAGATTTTTTTGAACTCTTTCAATGGCATAATCCAAGTCTTTACCTTCAAAGACAGTAATTACCTTGCCATCAATGTACAAATCCACGTTGTTGCCCACTTGCCTAAGAATGACATCCATAATTAACCTCACTAATTAAGTTACTGTGGTCTTACTACGTTTTGTTGAAAATACACAAAATAAGCATTTTTAGGAAAAATAGTATTGATTTTCTGTGCTGAGTGTGCTATAATACGTTTACAAAAGGTTACAAAAGTATTACAAAAACACATGGCGCACTGATACGACCAATTTCTTTTCGCTATTTTGTGTAATACCATGCAAACTGTAGTTGATAGTTGACCAGACACACAACCACAGCGTCGCATAGTAATCTGTTGTGGATTTTCCGTTTCGCTACGACCAATAGCACTGGAAAATCAAAATGCTTGTTCCGTGGGGTAGCGAGCCGACCAAAGCATATGCTACCCTAGGAATTTTTGTGCTTATTTTTTTGAAATTTCTCTTGAGCACGAATTCATTATATCACTGATTTTCACTACTGTCAACACCAAATTCAATAAAAGTGTTGAAATTCCATACTTTTGTGAAAACCATACAAATTGGAGGTGAATTTCTTGGAAGTTTTAACGAGGATATTAATGTTGTTGGAAGAGAAACACATCCAGCAAAAGGAATTGTCCGACTATTTAGGTCTGTCTAAGTGCGCTATGACGGGCTGGAAAAACGGCAATAACAACTCCTACATGAAGCACCTGCCTAAAATCGCAGAGTTTTTTGGTGTTTCTGTTGACTATTTATTAGGGAAAGAAACTCCAACCTCAGACATCAATTTTACATATGCCTTATACAATGAACTTGCACACGATTTATCTGACGAAGACATACAACAATTAAAACAATTCGCAGATTTTTTGAGAAGTTCCAAGAACTAAAAACTTCGCGCCTCTGAAAGCAATCATAATACCACTCCATTCAAAAATCAATACGCAATAATGAGTAATTACGTGTTGATTTCAATTTTTCCCGCCTAAATTTGATTACTTATTTTTGAGTAAATCTTATTAATAATGAATAATATAACGAAAGAGATTAACAATATGCCCTACGGAGAAAGACTAAGAACGATCAAAAAAGATAAAAAACTCACAAATGCCGAAATTCATAAAATATGCAATGTGCCACTTGCTACGGTCACAAGAGTGTTTGACGAGGAATCTCAAGGAGGAAATTTTGAGACATACGTTTCGCTTGCGAGAGGATTGGGATTTTCGCTTGATGAGTTAGCCGGACTTAAACAGCCAGACGAACAGCCACTTGCATCACCCATTATCGAAACTTTCAACTCTTACTCAGAAATTCTTAAGGAGAAAGATGAGAGAATTCAAGAACTTAAGACACAAAACGAAAAACTACAAGCTGCCTTTAACGAGTTAAAAACTTCAAACGATAATACCATTGCTTTGCTCGAACGTGAAAAACAGGATGTCCGCCACGAAAAACGCAGGATAACTTCAGTGCTTCTTGGGCTTGTGCTTATACTTCTTGGAGTTGTGCTTATTTTAGTTGTTGGACTTCTTGTTGATTTACTTAATGGTCACATCGGAAATTTTAGATATTAATTACGTGATTTTGGCATTTCTTATTCGGAGGTGATATAATGAACATAGACAAGGTTTATGATAAGATACAGGAAAATGACATTAAAATCATGCATTTTGGTTTACCCAACGTAAAATCCGTATCTGTTGAGACCGACGATAAGTATGGAATTTTCATCAACCACGACGAAATTAAAAATGCTGACGAAGAGTTTTTAGTGATTACCCACGAGTATGGTCATTGCATGACTGGCTCTACACATCCACCATGTAGTCCTCTTGACATTATTTCCAAGCATGAATACCGGGCAGACCGAAAAGCTGTTTTAGACTTTCTTCCGATAGACAAAATCAAATCTGCCATCAAAGACGGATGCAGTTCTGCTTATGAGTTTTCGGAATACCTTGATGTTCCCGAACAGTTCGTTATTAAAGCGTTCCGACATTACGCTGCGATGGACTTAATCTAAAAATAGACATAAAAAAAAGACCGCCCACAAGGGGCGGTCTAAAATTTTACCTTTTTTAAGACATACTAAAAATTTTATCGATTTCGTTAGTAGGAATTTCCAAGGCAACTGCGACATTTACTATTTCATAAAATGTAGGATCTTTAATTTTGCCTTCAAGTATCCCTTTTACTCGTGCGAGAGAAACCTCGCTAATTTTTGACAATTGATTATCAGTTAAACCTTTTATGTTTTTAAACTCTATAAATTTCTCTATCAGTTTATTAATCTTATCATCAGACATACATTTATACCCGCTTTTCATCCGTCTATTTTAAGAAGAGAATACACACCAAGCAAAAAATCCGTACACTATTATCCAATCCCTCAATTAAAAACAGTGTTCAAGCTCAATGTGTATTCCCTAAATATCATAACATAAACGTATTCATTTTTCAATATTTTTAAAGAATTATCCAAAAATTCTTTCCATTCTTTCCGCCGCTTCTTTTCTTGCCGAGTCATCATCGGCAATGTATCTCAATGTAGTTTCAATACAAGTATGTCCTACCGCACGCCTCACGAATTCAACATCCCTTGTATCATTGTATAATATGGTACAAAATGCGGCTCTTAGCTTGTGTGGGCTTACAGAGTAGCCAAGTGCCTCTAATGAATATCTCTTTACAATACTAACGACGCATTTTACGCTAACTCTCTTCTTCTGATTGGATATAAAAAGAGCGTCGATCTTTTGACCTGCCAACTTCTCTTCTCTGTCGGCAATCCAATTTTCCAACGCTTCTCTTATAGCTCTATTCATCTTATAGACGTGAGTTTTATGGCGCTTATCTATGACCTTTACAGTCCCGTTAATAAAATCCACATCGTTAATGTTAATTTCGGTTAAAGCGGTTTCTCTCATCCCAGTCATCGCTAAAAGGGTAATAATTGCCTTATCTCGTATTCTCCATGGTGCTGATTTGTTTTTTGCAAAGTCACTCCCTGCGCCCTTGTCTATACATTCAAGGATAAAATGAATATCAAAGGAATCTAAGTTTGTCCTTTTAACAACATCTTTTGAGGTTGGTCTTTCAACACAATCCATCGGGTTCTCCACTATTATCTTTCTCTTCCTTAAATATTCAAAGAAAGAGTTGAGTATAGAGTGTACCTGCCTTCTATAAGAGAATGACGTTTCCTTTGGGTTGCCATCTTTATCGACTGTCTGCTCGATGCTGTGCAGATATCGAGAAACATCGGTTTCTGTGATTTTTGTTACATCAACCGATTTTGTATCTTCGCCCAGAAACTCAAGAAAACAACGTATTTTTCTTACATACTCCAAGCTTCCCATAGATTCTTTAGATGATGTTCTGCTCAAGTAATAATCTTTAACACAGGTTGGCAGATCGCTTAGTCTCTTTTCTATCAATTTTTCGTTGCTAATTTTATGTTCTAATCTTCCATCCATATTAATTTATCTCCTTTCAACTCTTTTTCTTAAGTCTTTTGCGGCTTCGTATAAATCATCGCCCGCTTCGCTAAACGGAAGTTCCTCTTCGCATTCACATTCGTATTCGTCATTTTCGCACTCTTCGTTTGCGTTCCAAGTAACTACCTCTCCGAATTCGTCTAACTCTCCTACTATACCATCCATTGTACCGCCGTCAATAATATATCCATTAGGGTTTATAATCATATGCCCGATGAACTCCATTTCAAAAGCGGTAGCGAGCATTCCTGCCGCTTTGGACACCATCTTGTCAGATTCGCTTGCTTGAGGCATATCTGATATATGATTATGCGCCACAACAAAACTGCTTGCTCCCGAAAGCAGTAAAAATGTAAACATTGGTTGCATTGGGGTTGGCGTTTCACCAAGTCCGCCCTGCCCTATTTTGCAAATCCCTTTCGGCATTTTTTTGTGGTCGAAGGCTATAACATACGACACTTCCGTGATTAGACTATCCATCCTAAAAGCCTCGTTTAACATATTATAGATGCTTTCTGTATATTTTAGTTCACCACGATAATCGTAACACCCGATTTCCTCAAGTTTCGGATGACTAAATTTGTCCTTCACCATAATATATTCTCTAATTTTATTTGTTTCCATGTTAAACCCCTCTACTTTCTTAGAAATCCATTTTTACATCAATATCGTAAAGTTCTCCATATACGTACTCATTACACTGTTTTATTAGCTTTTCCTCATATTCTTCAATCCATTTCTTTGCTTGATTTTTTTCTTCCTCGGACAGACTTTCCCATATTTCACTTATAGACTTGTTGTATTTACCTTTTGTCCAATCGTCACTAATGTGTCTACCATCTGACGACTCTATCTTGTATTTATCTTCTTCAATGTATGTACGTGGGAAACAACAATTCTCGCGTCCACCTTTGCCTATCTTTGTTGAATAGTATTTTTCCTCTAAGTCGTTCATAAGAAAATACTTTCCTATTTGGACTCTGTCTCTATTTATCGCTTTCTCTTTTACCATCAGCTCGGTAACAACACCATTTGCTCTTGCGATTTGTTCTTGTTTTTCTTCAGGTGGCACCCAAGCATTATGATAACCGCATATCGTAGTTGCCCAATCTCTCGCCTCTTTGTCTTTGAGAGCTATCAGCCCGTCGCTCATCGAGTCTTTTTGAGCAAGTGTACTCCTCATGCGGTCTTTATAATGCCACTCCCAAAACTTTTGTGGTTCCACCTTGACCACCTCTGCAGGTGTACTACCGCTATTACTTCCAATCCACTTAAACACAAACCCCAATATTATAAATACAGGGCATAAAATCAAACCATTTCCGTCCTCGGAACAAAATAATGCAAACGGAGATAGGCAAAAGAATAACCATGACAAATACTGCATACTTAAATTCTCCTTTTCTTGTATTTACTTACATTATACAATGTTCAATAACATTTTGCAATTGCCTTATAGTAAATTTGTGACGCTTGTTGCCTTGTTTTTCCAATGATATTCCCGATTTCTTCGAAGGTTTTACCTTCCGATTTTAGTTTTTTAACTCTGTCAACCGTTCCATCCGCTACAAGTTTACTCTTGTATTTATAGGGATGACGATATCTTTCCCAATTATCACTCATATTTAATCTCCTTTCTGCTTAGAATACGAGTTTTATTGTTAAAAATCAAACTCTATACAATCTTCGCCGTCATCATATACATTTTCGTTTCGGTCACAATGCGGCACATAAGTATCTCCGTTTAACTCCGCCTTATGAATAATACTTTTCATAGTTTCTTCATCTCCGTTTTTAATCTTCTTCAACTCCTCAACAGTTATATCTGCTTCCATTCCTACCCTGATCCAAACTTTCATATTAAGCTACCTCTCGATCTTTTGCAAATTTGTTTTTTATTAAAGAATCTTTTCAATCCACTTTTTAGCTTCTTTTAATGTTTTGAAACTTTCAAGCATACAATCTTCGTCATTGACCGTGTAGAACACTTTGATTCTTCCGCTATACTCATCTATGTCGTCGTCATACATTCTGTCCTCTTCTCTGTTGATAGTGAAACCATAATAAGTTTCCAAAACCGTGCATTTAATGCATTTCATTCTTTTCATTTTCCTTTTACTCCTTTCGTTTCTTTAATGTTTCAAAAAATAAACATGCTGTCCCTTTTTCAAAGTCCAGCATGCTTGACAATTTTCACACTTACCGCCACAAGGAATCGCATCCTTTGGGATAAGCTCATTATTAAATTCTTTTCCGTAAACATAGGTCATAGGAAGGTCGTAAGGATTTTCCGGGATCCAGTTGCTCCAAGCACTAAACACTATGCTTAAATTCTTCGGTATTCTTTTGCCTTTTGACAAGAATTCATTTATAATTTCATATTTTTTAGTGAAGCATAAGTAATGTGTATCTTTGTTCTTACGGGCTACCTTGCACATTCCCTCAAAGTATTGCATATCTACAATGTCACCGCTTGAATGCCACCTGCAAAATCTCACCAGAGCCGTTTGTGCAGCCACACTTTCAAAAAATAACGTAGGATTGCTCTTATATGCCTCAAGATTATGTTGCAAGGAATTTTTCACATTGGGATACAACCAAGTTCCTTTGCAAGCGTAACATCCTTTAAAACAAGGCGCGTCTGCCCTACATGTTACTACTGGCGGAAGGTTGATACTGTATATCTGACCTCCGAGTTTAGAATTAGTATTTGATACCTTTGCATACTGTTTCATCACTTATACCTCCTAAAATTTATTCACTTGTCAATGTTCAAATTTAATTTCCGTTTAAAAATTCCGATTTTATTAGCTTTCTACAAATCCAAATTCACCACTTACATAAAGTTTCTCAAGATTGTGTGCTCTTCGCAATTCTCTTGTTGTCAACTCATCAATAAGCATCCAATCACCATTCTCGTTTCTAACATAAATCATAGGTATTTTTTTATCCTCGTCCCAACACCAATGGTTAGAAAATGCATCTAAAGAGTTGGTATACACTTCTGTATCAAACGGATACTTTTCATCAATCTGTCTTAATCTTCTACGACAATGGTTATACCCCATCCCTGCATCTACCTTAATCATCTCTTCTCCGCTGGATGAATATAAGGCTTCGTTGGTAATTGAGCCATTTTCAAAATAAACTATCATATCCGTTACCTCTTTAAAATCACTTTTATAGTTCCGTCTTTGCATTTAACTATTTTGAATTTTAGTTTTGTGTGTTTTCTATTGTGTAACCACATAATATACCTCCTTTAAAATCACTCTTTCATTGACTTATCACATTCACAAAATGTCAACAAACATTCCTTAAAACTTTCTTCGGCAACTTTATTTGCAACTTCCATAATGGCATTAACCTCGTTAAATGACATATTCTCTACATCCATTCCGTGTTCTCTTAAAAAAATAATGGTTTCTTGTTGTGTCATTTTAAAATCCTCCTTAAAATCCTGAATTTATCTGTCATATTTATGACAAATATATTGCATAAAATCTGTATACTCATCGTAGTCTGTATATTTTTCTGCTTGTTCAAGTTCACTATTGGTCATTTGGCTTACCACTCCAATGCTATACCCATCGTTTATAATCATCTGCTCAATCTCTGCATGTGTCATATTCTTTCCTCCTTAAAACTCTGATTCTATTTGTCAACAATCTTGAAAGGGATCTATATACGGTATTTTTTCAACTTTCAAGGTTATAAGACCATATTCATTTGTATAGAGTGAGTATTCCGTACAGTGGTCAAATTCCGACATTTCAATCTTGTTGTTTGTCCTATCTTCCAATGTACTGCGATCAAATAGATAATTTCTACAATAGACACTAGCCTGTACTTCACTATTAAAACCACATAGATTTACATTCCTTATATGAGTCGGGTGTCTTAATTCTTTACTTACAACATAAATCTCTTTCATGTTTAAACCTCCACAAACTGGTTTAATTGTTGTTTAATCTGCTATTTTTAAATTGCGTTGCCCACTCAGCCTGACTTTTAATTTTATCTAAGTTGGCAATAATACCGTTGTAACGATTAATATATTTATCTAACAAATAATCCTCACTCCATAGCTTTACCTGCTCCAATGTATGCGAACTGTCAAAGGTTTCTCTCATTGAATATCCATGACAATAACTAACTTCAAAAGCCGCCGGATGCTCTCTGTTATACGCATAATCTCTTGCTTTTTTCTTTCTTTGCCATTCGCAAGTATAATCCCAAATACATATGTTTTGCCCACATCCATCGTCTTCTGTTAAAATACACTCGTGAAACCCGATATCTTCCTCGTTTTTCCATTCAAGTTTCATTATCAGCCCTCCTCAATCCATTCTTCCCCAGTTATAATAAATTTCTGTTGCTCCTATGTCTTCAAGCATCTTCTGAACAACATCTTTATGTGCTTCCCAAGACAAACTACCCTGCCAAGGTGACTGTGCCGGCATAAAGTATTTTTCGCCTTTCCATTCAAACTCAAATCCGGCTCCGAGTACACAGCTTCCCTTGTCACCCTCCTTTTTAGACAAGTCGTACCATATATCCATAATGTTTTGCAGTTCACTCGGAGTTGAAAAATCACCTCTATACAAACGAATCATTTCCTTTGGTCTTTCGTAATATGTGTACTCAACTTCAGCATCATCAATAAGGCAACAAGTCAAATTCCATGCATTTCCAAGTTCATAATACAATCCATACTTCTCTAAGATTTCCATAAACTTGTCCAACTTTCTTCCGCCACTATAATTCAACACATCGTACAGACCACCCTCAAAACTCATTGAAAGGATATGTTCGTATGCTGCGTACTCAAAGTAGTTATGAGGATCTACATTCTCTTCGGTAATCCAGCGGATGTTATGGTCGTAACAGCCTTCATTCCAATTCCATTTAGCGTCCTCTCTTGACCTCATAACATTTCCGTTAAAATAAATGCTGACATCTGACGCAAGTCCGTTCTTTTCAAGAAACGCTTTTATTTCATTTGCAAGTCTTTCTATGTCTGTTTTAGTAATTTTATTCATTGTATTTCCTCCTAATTTTTAGTGATAAAACCCTAATTCTATT
>JAEIGA010015759.1_pt1 | contig 11503 bp, 9 predicted proteins | sample 9270691 | NCBI WGS metagenome assembly JAEIGA01 (sample SAMN17057246, study PRJNA624740) | gut metagenome | biome: biome; isolation source: fecal sample | host: Bos grunniens | place: China: Xizang | collected 2019
TTGCCCTTGACGAACTTGGCCTTCTTCGACGGCTCGAGTTTGGCGACCTTGATGGTCTTGCCGAAGAGCCTTTGTGCGAGGTCGAAGAAGTCACCCGCGAGGAGTTCGTCGTTGACTGGATGTGCCAGCCTGAAGTCCTGGATGAGGCTTCCGTATGGCAACCTTCTGAACGACGCCAGTGCGACGTGCAGAATCTTTTCGTTGACAGCGACCTTCATCAGCGGAACCTGGCGGTCTTCCTGTGTGCCGTCATCCTTGGTGACCTTGAAGGTCTGGAACTGGATGTCTGCAAGTTCTGCTGTTGCAGGGAACTCGATGACATCTCCTTCGCGGAAGATGGTTCCGTTGTTGGACTGACCGAGACCTTTGAGGTCTTCGAGGTTCTTCTTGGTCCAAGTTGATGACTGGTTTGCTGATGGGGTGTTGAAATTTGCTTTCATAATGTGATAATGTTTAAAGGTGAATAGAGTCGAACCGTTCAACTCTACTTAAGTGAATTGTCTTAATTGAATTATTTTTAGAATAGAATTAAACCAATTCTACTCTAAAGAGTACATCCTTTTCAGGACGGATATGCCAAATTCCAAATCCATAACGAACGCAGTCCTTTATGGCAGGAATTTCAGTAGAACGATACATCGAAGGAGAGATTCTTGTATACCTGTAATCAGTGTTTCCAGGTAATGTGTGAATCCCATCCTTCGGCCACTCGCCCGTCTGTGTGTGATGAGCGAGTGCGAAAGATGTGAGGATGTCCATTAGAACAGCGTCGGTTTATATACCTGAACCCAGTATGATTCTGGGAAGAACGCAGGTACATCTGCAACTCTACCGTTCTTGAATCCCTGACGAGTTCCCTCGTGTGCGTCTTTCTTGACGACATTCCAATGAGTGTTTGGATGCATACAGAGATACGCATAGTTAGAGGTTGAACAGAAGGTTGGACGACCCTCAATGTTGAGTACGAGGCAACGGCGTGATGAGCCCATTACCTCGAAATTTCTGATATTGTTTACCATATTGCAATAAGGTTAAAGATTAAACAAGGGAAAGGCCTCTCCCTCCTTGAAGGAGAGACCTGGTTCAGGCTCACTGTCCTGAATAAGGGTTCGTAGTGTGAACGAATCCCCAAGCATCGATGTAGTAAGTCTGCATAGCGATACGAGTTTAAAGGTTTACGGCAATGGACCTTCCAATGCTCTACCGAAGGAAGTTGTCTTAATTTTATTTATTTGACCCCTCCCACCGGGTTGAAGGCGAGTCGAATCCGTTTTCCCATCGCAAACCCCGGGGGCCACTCCGGATAGTGTAGTCATCCATCCCCACAACCTACACTATAATTACATAAGATAGACGATTTCACAACCCCTTAATTATCAACGACTTCCATAAATAAAAGTTTACTCAAAACAACCAACTTGACCGTTCTGAAGTAACTTTCGACCGTTTTAAAGAAACTTTGTTTAAAAATCTATAAACTTTATTTGCAAACTTTCTAAATTTTGTTTATTTTTGTATAAACAAAAGATCGTTTTAACTAAACAAAGTTTATGAAATTATGGCAAAGGGATTTATAAAATCAAATGAAGTAATCTATAAAGATGAAAACGGTATAGAAAGAAAAAGAACTGTGTCGAAAGAATTCACACATAAGATGGATCAAGATAAGTTTTATATGACCTTTATTGATTATGTGAAATGGATTTATGGTCTAACAACAATAACCACCCTTAAGGTTCTTTATAAGTTATTAGAATTAGCTGAATACAATACAGGTGAGCTCTCACTTTCTCCTGGTAAGCGTCAAGAAATTATGGAGAGTATTGGAATTAAGAAGAGTGCATTTACTCAGGCTCTTAATCAACTAGTTGAATCGGGAGCACTTGAGGTAAAATATAAAACAGATAAGGATGGAAACTTTTTATGTGACCCTGATACTGGTGAACTTGAAATCGTAAGAGGAGAATATAGAATTAGTCCTGAAATGTTTTGGAAAGGTGAACTTAAAAAACGTGCTGAACTTAAGGTAACTTTTGAAACAAGATATGCTGATGATTTAACAACAGATGAGTTTTAACAGCGGGGAACTTCCCGCTGTTTTTATTTGATTTTATCTAAAAATTTCATTATATTCGCACAAAATTTTAAATTATGGAAAGAAAACAAGGTGAATCAATAAATCAATGGAGAAGGCGTGTTCGTGCACAGAAAAAAGAAGACTCCATCCAAAAAGAAATAGAAAGAGTTAAAAACCAAGAAGATTATGGCGGAGAACTCAATCCTGCTGTTTTGATTTATGATACAAATCAAAAAGAAGAGAAACAGAAAGAATTTGAAGATAAAATAAAAGCAATGCAAGAACGAACCGCAGGATTAAGTGAAGCTGATTCTGCCACTGATTGATATTATGCAATGGAAACAGATCCTGCAAAAAGAGCGGAATGGGATCGTAATGCAGCTCTTACAACAGCCGGAGGTTTAGCGGCAATTAGTTTACCATACACATTAGCTGCAGGTAGTACAATGTACGGAACCATTGCTAATGGGTTGTCGAATCCAATTACTCGTGCCGCAGTTCAACGAGCAGGAACAAAGGCTGCCCTATCCACATTAGCAGGAGAGGTAATTGATCGTGCATCATATGGAACAAGAGATTACATTGATAATAGTTCTATTGGAGATACTAAATGAAACAAATACGCAATTAGACCGACATTGTCAATCGTTCCTTTGTTGGGTATAGATGACGCCGCGATAGGTTTAGCAAATCAAACTAGAAAACTAAACAGTGTACACGCAGATGTTTTTGGGCCAAATGCACCAATGTCTAGAATTGGAAGAACTCATACACAACTGGCTGGACAAGGAAAGGATATTAAAGTGAACGTTGGAAAACCAAGTCCTTATAAAGACCGCCCTGGTTATTTTGAACCTGCAAGTATTCGAACAATAGGTCCTTCATCTCACTCTTATCACAAACAAATGACAAATGCATTTGGATTAGATGTTATTGAAGAAGCGTTTCCTTTTCGAGATGAATACCTTAAAGGGATACATCCATCTTTGCACGAAGCTGCCAAAAAAGCATATTTAGCGGATATGCTATCTGGAGATGCATTTCGGGCAAATGGTACGGGGATAATACCAAGTGGTTCTGAAATAACAAAACGTGCGTTAGGAAAAACTACAAATTACGGCAACGACGGACTTGTTTTATTAAGAAGCTCTTCAGAAGAACATCTTGAAAATCCTTTGCAAAAAATGTACGCCTTTTTATCAGAACCTGGTATGGCAGACAAATATCTTTTAACAGATAGCGGCACTGAATTAAAAGGATTGATCAATTCTGATAAATGAGGGACGTGACAAACCGCAGTTCAAGAAGCAGATATTCAAAAACAAAACATAGTAGAAGCTCTGCGGAAAAGCATTGCGGCAAAAAATAGAAGCGAAGCTGTTAAATGATATAGACAATTAGTTGATATTGAAAGCCGTTTACCAAGTGGTGTTCAAAGATATAATGCGAAACCTATGCCGGATAAATGAAAAAAAGATTTTGCTACTATTGCAGAAGAATTGGGCGATCAATATATTGCTAGAGTTGCAAACGAAAGTGATTATCCATTACAAAACGGGCTAGAGTATGTAATAGGAAATAGAAGAGTAGAACCACTTATTATGAAAGATGATGCTACCGCTTTGTTTCTTCCACATTTACAACATATTGATGCAAAATCAAAAGTACCTTTTCCGGATTATATAAAAGAAATTGCAGAAACTCCAGAGTATCGAGCGATTGCTAGAGAAATTGCAGAACGTTATCCAAGTATTACAACATCTAATGTATACACAGATAATCTTTTAGAAACAATTGCTCCTGGAGATAAACCATCTTTGGCCGATGTTGTGATTACATATGGCCCCGATGGTACAAAAGGATTAGGCGGAGTTCCAATTATAATGACTACTTCTGATGGAGTTTTAAAGTCAATAGGAACAAGAGCTACTGGAAACTTCGATTCTACTTTAAAAAGTGTATTTGAGAAAAACGGAGGGCACATACCTGCTGTGTTAAAATTTGGAGGATTACTGAATACCAAATAAAAAATAAACCCGGGCCTAATGGTCCGGGTTTTATATTAAAATGGCAATTCTTCATATTTGTATTCAACTTTAGGGTGCTTTACTCCATCAAGATCACCTCTTCTTCAAAGGATATCCATATATTGCAAATCGTCACCATTAATTCTATTCTCAACATAATTTATGTTGGATTCAATATCATAAAAATCATTTTCGTTTGGAAAATGTCTATCTGCATTTCTAAATATTCTCTTTTTAGCTTCTGGTCGTTTATTAATCTTTCTTCTTAATTTAAAACGGCGCAATTCATCCATTTTAAATTTATCTAAATGTTTAGCGAGTTTAGCAATATCGTCTACTTTTCCAACAGCTCCCGCAGGATCAAAGAAAAACTCTAAAGCACCTGCTCCTTGTTTAATTGGCATTCCATTAATATTATCTGGCCCATTTAAAAATTTATCTACTCCATTATATATCTTTCTACCTACTGTAATGTAGCCAGGTTCATAGACTGGTCGTTGTACTCCTCCACCATCTGTATATGTTTCGCGAGGATTTGTAATTTGTGTTCAAATTGATTTACTTTGTATTGGCATGTTGTTTATTTTTTTATATAACACATCTTATTTTCCACAAAGTTACTTAATCTTTTGTTTTTCTCCAAATTATTTCGTATATTCGCAGCAAAATATAAAAATAAAAAATAATGATTGATAATTTAAATTTATTATTTGGAAATACACCAAATATTGTAGGTGGAATTTCTTACAAATCTCAAGTAAATGTTCCTACCGATATTTTTGGAAATGAAATTGATTTTGGAACATTAACTTCATACGAACACGAACCGATATATACTGGAACAGTTGACCGTGGGTATGAACCTAAATATTCAAAGATTTTTAATAATGATTCTGAAGATACAAAAACTCCAGATGTTGATGAAGAATCTGAAACTATTTCAAGTACTCCAGCACAAACAGTAACTTTAAGTCAAACACCTGATACAGAAAAAATCGAAACTTCACAACAACCAACACCTACTGTAGCTTATTCTGGAAAAAAATCTGAACGCGCAAAATGATGAATGAATCAGTTTGCCAATTTAGGAGTAGGTAAAAATCAACAAATTGCAATAGTTTCAGCAATGTTAACAGAATGTGGATTAAATCCAAAAGGTTCTGTAAATAAAAAAGAATTTGCAGGTAAAGGTAACACCGAAGCAGGTTGAGCTGGTGCAGGAGAAGGTGCTGTTGGATTTACGCATTGAGATTTAAAGAAAAAGATGATTGATTTATATAATGCAGATCCGAGAAGAAAGGGCCCTAAACTATCCAACGTTAAATCTGAATACGCAAAAAATAGTTCAAGACACATTGCCGATTTGGATGATGAGGATCACGCATTAATGACATACTTGTATTATCAAAAACTATTAAAGAGAACGGATGGTTTAAACTTTGACGACACGATTGCAGAATTCTATCTAGAAAAAGCAGGAAGAGGATATGGTAAAGGCGCAGGAGCTAACGCAACACCTTATGAAAAAGCAGTATATACTGGAAAAAGATATCAGAAATTTCATGCCGATCAAGGATATACAAAAGCGTCCAAAACAAACGTTTTCCTAAAAAGTTTAAACTATGCTAGAGATTTGGCATCACAGGTTGGATATAATCAAAATAATTCGCAAACACCAGCTACTTCATCAAAAGTGGCCGGAAATCATGTATTTAAACATCAAAACATGAATGTTGGAAATATGCAAGCGTTATTAGATGAAGCTGCTAAGTATGGTATTTCATTTAGAGTTACTTCAGGAGTGCGACCTGGAGCAAGAACTAAGAGTGGCAACGCATCATGACATGCTAGTGGAAATGCAATTGATGTAACTCCTATTGCTGGACAAACATACGATGATTTAAGACAGGCTATAAGAAACAACCCGGCGTTTGTGAAATGAATGCAAGATCGAGGATATGGAATTTATGAAGAAATTACTTCAAATGTTATGGCTAGAACAGGGGCCACTGGAAAACACTGACATATTGGAAAAGATAAGGTAGCTATTAGAGGATTACAACAAATGATATCATAATGAATAAAATAATTAATGAATTAACTAAGTCAATTGATAATATTAAACAATCAATTAATAATAAATATACAAGTCAAAATGAAGATGCTCCCATTGGAGATAATACATTATTAGAAGATTATGCTAGCGCAATAGATAATATACCAACAGAAACTGTGGATATAAGTCAACAAATATTTGTATTTTATTGCTGAGCAACAAATGAAACAGATGCTAAATCTAAAACCAAGCCGACTATCACTTGGAATAGTTCTGCTAACAAATGGAGTATTGAATGTAAACTTGGAGGGTGGAATACTTCCGCAGATGAGGAAGAACTTGATCCAAATCAACCTAATGTAGAGAAATATTTATATGCATGGTTTGTGAGTGTTAATACTAATTCCGATAATACCGGACTACCTGAACCTGATCCAGTAAGATTAACTGGAAAAACTGGAGCAAAGGGTGAAGATGGTTCAGATGGTAGAGACGGAGTGATTGCAGGAATGGTTCAATATTTGGCAGCACATTTGTTTAAAATTGTTCGTAGAGAAGAGGATGTTACTACGGAATTAACAAATAAACCAGAATTAATATATGATTACACACAAATATTAAGTGAAGCAAACAGGCACCCAAAACCTGATTTTTTACAAATAAAAAATAGTTTAGATCAATATGTCAATATTTCTTCAACTGTTAACACACCAGGCACATGAGGTCTTAATTACGAACTTCCTTCAGATAATCCAGAAAACTATGCAGTATTAAAATGTGTTGCGAATTATAATTCTTTGAGCAGAGATGTTGTTGTTACCGACCCAATTATGTTATCTGGAGAGGGTGTTGTTGGGTGGATAGAACATTATTGCATAACAAATAATAATACGCTGCCGGGTGATGATGCTACGTGAACAAACAATGAAATTCCAAACGAATTTTATGATCTTGGAAAACATTATTTGTGAAACAAAACCGAAATCAAATATGATTCTGGAAGAACTGTGACTACAACCCCAGTAATGATAATGAGTTCTCCGAATGCAGTTGATACAATAGAATGTTTATATGGACAATCAAGCAACATATCAACTGAACCGGATGATTGGAATGAAAACATACCAGATGATTTTATTGTATTGTGAAAAAAGGAAACAACTAACTTTACCATAGGTAATTCAAAAGTAACAATAACACCTATTGCAGTAAAGGGAAATCCTGGTGTAGACATTTTAGCTCAGGTTGATAAACAAGACGTTAAAATCTGAACACCCGCAAACATGGCTGGCTTCAATTCTGAGGAATATTATCTAAAAAAGGGCATTGTTGTTGGAAAAGATCTTTATATTTGAAATGGATCGGTAGAACCAGACTGAGCAGACGAGTATGAAAACGTGAATGATACTTATTATTGAATTATAATTCAAGACGCATTTGCAACGAAAGTTCAGGCAGATTGAAATGAGGACGATGATACAATGCCAGGATATATAAAGAATAGGCCGATAACATCCAACGATTGAGAAGCAAAAGTGTGTACAGCTGACCTTTATTTTACTAATAGTAAGATATATTTGCCAGTTTTTCCACATGTAAAAGTTAACACAATCACGCTTAGTTTGCCTAATGGACTAAGTGGACAAAATGAATACATACTTACGAAAGATAACAACACTTGTACCATAGACGGCACAACGTTTACTTGGGAAGATTCTATTATTACTGCATCAAGTAATGTATTTGTAGACGGCCCCGTACCAATGTGTGTGACCATGTCAGGAACACAAATCCGATTATCACAAAAGTATGTGGATAATATAATTGATCTTGGCGACAAGGCTCTTTTAAAGATATTGTTGTTGAGAAACTCAAGTAAATTAATTCCCGGAAGTACTTACAAATTTACTTATAAGGATGTGGAATATTTGGTTGATGCAATTGATTCCGAAACGTTGGCAGACACATGCACATCTAAATCCCACACAATTGTTGTCAATTGGGACTTTGTTGAATATTACACACTTAAGAATCGTCCGCCAGATAGTGACGTGGACATATCTGTGTGTGGTCGATGGATAAAATTTTCATGACAAGACGGCAATGTATTTAAAACAAGATATTATGAAGTTGAAACCAATTACTTTTGCTTTTATCCCGGTACTAACGCGGATTTTCTGGAATTAGATGTTAATAGACTAGATGTGCGCGGATACAAAGATCGCAGAGGTAACGAGTGAAATGCATTGTATCAAGCTGAAGTAACGATGTTTCAAGAATTTAATATTTCATTTGACGATAGTTGTTTTGGAAATAAAGTAAATGTTTATTTGACTGATCCAGATACATCCTCGGACGTTACTGTGAATATTACATCGGGTAGCAATAATAATATTATCTCTTGTTACAATACATCGAGTATTAGCTGTAATTCCTCTTCTAGCAACACAATTAGTGTGATGAATAATTCATATGATGTTGATACTAATAATTCGGATTTAAACAACATCACTATTAAATACAATAATCGGCTTTCATGTTCGCTGGCAATGTGTAATACAGTTTACATATATGGTAATAGTTCTGAGGATAATCTGGTACGGTTATCTGAAACTCAGTGTAATTTAATTAAACTGTACTATCCACAATCGAATATTAGGGTTGACGAAGATTATGCATCGTGTGTGATTTTAAATGAATCGGCTTTTTCTAGTTCAGACGGCGGTGCAGGAAAAGTTTTTGCTTCTAAAGTTGTTACACTATCATAATAATAAACCCGACTCAATAAGAGCCGGGTTTATTTTTTATTGTTCTATGCTAAATATCATCTTTCTCTGTTTTCCTGAATTGTTATAAAGACTCAAATGAATTCATTCTACGTCTCCTGACTTTTCAAGTATGCATTGATCTCAGAATCTTGTCTTTATAAAATACACTACAAATCTTTTAAATTCATCCATTTTTCCGTTCTTCGGACGCATATCTACAGATCATCCGGACATGTGAGATGACGTTTTAGATCCACCAACTGCTTTATTAAGGATTGGACATCTGTATCCAGAATTGATTATAATTGCACTTCCTCATGCTTCTCGAAGTGGGTCAAGTAAACAATCTATTAATAATGTAAGATGTTCTATAATTTCTTCAGATGGTGTATTATCAATCTTGTATTTTTCTGCAGTTTCAGATTGACATAACTCTTCTATTGTAAAATATTTCATTATTCTTTCTTATTAAACGGCGACATTATAGAATCTATTCCTAATAAACTTGCGCTACATATAAATAGCATGTTTATTATCTCTGGTGCAGGAATTGCAAGTACTGTACATCAAATACATATAAATAGACATACAAATCATCCTAACACTCCCATAACTCTTTTACTGGATATTGTATTTTTGCCAGTAAGCATTTGTAATATAAAATCTCTAAATTTCATAATAAAATTAATTTTTACAAAGATACTTATTTATTTGGAATAAACCTAAATTTTTATTATATTTGCGCCAAATATGAAATAATGGTAGTGTTGATAAATTAGTAATTTATTAATATTTTTAGAAATGGAAGAAAAAAGAAAAAATGTAGACTCTATAATTAAATGAATGGGGGATGTTGCAAATCTCGTAACTAATCATGGTGCTTGAAAATTGATTAGTTCAACAATGGTTCTATGTATGTGTATCTTTATGATTACTGTAACTTTGAATCCAGGTTTTATCTTAGATAAAATTGAAGATTATACTACAAAAATTGCACAAGACAAAAAAGCATGAAGAGAAAAGAATGATCCAATCATTCAATCGGAGATGAAAAATGCAATGTATCACTTAGGAGCAAGTAGAGTTTCTGTAATGGAATTTCACAATGGTAAATCAAATCCAGGAGGATTAGGATTCTATTATGTGGATATGACATATGAAGTTTGTTCGGAAGGACATTTTAATGTTGCTAACCAATATGTCAATGTTAACTTGTCGTTGTTAAATGTTCCTACTATATTGTATAGAGAAGGATATTGATATGGAACAACTGATGAATTAAGAAAAACAGACCCTATGCTTGCAAGTATGATTGAAAGAAACGGAACTAAATGAATAGCATTGCTTTTATTAGAGGGATCTGCGGAATTAGGAATATTAGAAATTTCATTTGACGAAATACCAAGTGCTGAAAAGCTTCCCATGATCGGAAGAGATATCAGAAGACTGGGAGCACAAATTACAAATAAGTTAGATTTTAAAGCAAATAGATAATTTTAATTTTTAAATGTTGATGTTGATATGCCTGCGCTAAGTGGTTATGAAGAAAAATACTTTAATGGTTACAAAGTAGATAAAGAAAATGACGATGTTGTTTATTCTGACGAACAACATGTGTATTTAGATAAAACTGATTGTCAGAAATATATTTCGGTAACTTCTTTGATTCATCAATATTCGAACGAATTTGATGCAGCATTTTGAAGTGCATATAAAGCTTTAGAAGCAATATTAAATGAAGACGTTTGATTATCAATTAAATCGGGATTATTAGCAAGAAAAAAATTTAATCCTGAATTATTAGTCAAATTAAATATTGATAAAGAAGTTTTTGAAAATAAACAAAAAGAAATTCTAGCTGAATATGATAGAAAAAGAGATGAAAGTTGCGTAAGAGGAACTGCTATACATGCAAGTTTCGAGGAATCTTTTTATGGGAAATCTCGATTTGATTTCAAACGATTCGGATTTGAAGAAGTTTCTGATTGTGATTTTACTTGTAAAAAAGATTATTATAAATTGGATTTGACACACGGTGTTTATCCGGAGTTTTTAATTTCCTGTAAATCCGAGGACGGATTGTTGAGATTAAGTGGACAAATAGATTGCTTAATTTTAGATGGACATGATGTTTATATATTAGATTATAAAACAAATAAAGAAATTAAAAAATCAGGATATTTTGATAAAATGAAAAAACAAAAACAAACACTAAAATATCCTCTTAATCATTTAGACGATTGTAATTGAAATGTATATCAAATGCAACTTTCAACATATGCATATATGATTCAAACTCTTAGACCTGAACTCAATATAAAAAAGTTAATGATTTATCATATAGATCATGACGGAAACGAAACAGTTCATGAATGTCAATATTTAAAGAAAGAAGTAATCAGAATGCTTAATCATTATAAGAAATCTATTAAAGTTCAGCAACAATTAGATAAAAATAAACCAATAAAATTATGTTAATATGTTAAGTGAATTAGAAAATAAACGACTTGAAATCTGTAAAGCATGCCCATTGTATACAGAAAAAAAATCTGGGTCGATTTGCGATTCTAAAAAA
>JAEIGA010015760.1_pt1 | contig 11503 bp, 13 predicted proteins | sample 9270691 | NCBI WGS metagenome assembly JAEIGA01 (sample SAMN17057246, study PRJNA624740) | gut metagenome | biome: biome; isolation source: fecal sample | host: Bos grunniens | place: China: Xizang | collected 2019
GCTGTAAATTCTGCCTCATCATATGCAATATCTGTAGGAGGATTTATAAGGTTTATTGTTACCTTATTAGAACAGGCACATCCCATTGTCAGAGCTTCGGTTGAATTTATTATTTCATCCAAAGTAATGTCCTGAATGGTTGCGCCTGTTAATACTGTGGATGAACCAAATGTAAGTTTTATCGCAAACGATCTATTATCTGATATAATTTTGTTTGCATAAGTTTCACTAACTGAATACATTTGGTTCACCTACCTTTCAATAAAATTTGCTGACAATCCTTCCCAAAGGAATTTGCCTTTTTCATTGTTCCACACATACATTGGTGTACTTCTGTCACCAACATAAAATTCACCCTCACGATATGTGCCATCATGAGCATCAGGATAACGAATTGTAAAAAACACATTATCCATTGCTTGTAAGAGTTTTGCCATATCAAATGGCTCCATAGGCGGCCAAGTACAATTAAGTTTTCTCTTGACCGCCACTCTGTCACGAAACATTAACCCCTCTTGATTTCTTCCTGCTCCATCCTCTGAATCAAGATCATATATATCCCAAGTAAGAGTGTTGGGGTTGGCTATATCAAAGCCGTTAATTTGTAAAATTGTCATATAACCAACCTCCTTACACTAACAACGGACTAACACCCGTTTGAATAACTTTACCATTGTGGTACTGAATAACCTTTTCGCCAATAACATCACCATCAATTTCATTGATGATACGGATTGTATGTGTGCCACCACCATTGCTATTTGCATTTGCAGCAACCATAGCACGATAAACACCACTTTCAATACCGGAAATAATTTGGTCATTGTTTGCAACGGCAGTTTTTCTACCGATAGAACCAACCAACTCTGGACCAGCTTCACGGGCTATGAACATTTCACCCATATCCGGAAAACCACCGTTTGCATATGCATACCAATGCATTGACGGCCAACCGGGTAATCCCAAAGCCTTGTACATCTTTGCTTGGTCATCATTAACCCAAGTGCTATATGATACGCTCAACCCGATATTCTTTTGTGTTGGCAGTTTAGCCATATTGTCGGCTAATGTTTTAAGGGATTTTGCAAACTTATCAATAGCACCGTTATCTACATCGGTTTTTACTCGTTTTGCAAAGTTTACAAGATTATTTAATCCTGTGGTAACTCCATTTAATGTTGATGTGGCAATTCCCTTAACCTTATCATAGTAAGACTTAAAGTCAGCACCAAATTGTGGTAATTTAGCACCAAATTTATCAATACCATTATCACCAGTAAACCAAGAAACCACACCACCCTCATTAGGTATGTTTTTTGCTATTTCTACAATGGATTTTGCGGCAGTTGATGATGCCTCGATTACTGATTTATCAATGCCTTTAATGTTGTCATAATACTGTTTGAAGTTTTTACCGAATCTCGGTAATTTTTCTCCAAAGGTATCTATATCATTCTCACCCGCAAACCAAGCGGCAACACCACCACTATTTGGGACATTTCTTGCCATTTCAACAACTGACATTGCAGCATTTGAAGTGGCTTCAATTACATCGGCTTTAACGGTTTTTATTTTGTCATAATAAGAAACAAAATATGGTGCAAACTCTTTCAGGTCTTTTCCAAAATTAACTAACGAATTATCACCAGTAATCCAACTTGTTAAACCTTTTAAGACATTCGTTGCTGTAAGTGTCAAAACCGCGCTTGCAATGTGACCAACCGCTTCTGAAGAACTTGCATCAATACCTTTAAGTCCATCGAAAAAGCCTTTTGCCTCATCCATAAATGCGCTTAAGTCTTTACCTATTTGCGGTAGTGAAGCACTAATTCCTTCAGCAAGACCACCGACTATACTTCCCGCAAACTTACCTAAAATATTACCTAATTTTGCTAAAAGTTCGCCGCCTTCACCAACTATCCACTCAAAACCGGGAATTTGTTTTAGTGCGCCTAATGCGACAAGTACAGCGGCAAAACCACCAATAACAAGAGCAAATCCCGCCAAACCTGATAATACAATCGCAGGAGATACAAAACCTAAAACTATCATCAATGCCGATAGTGCGCCAATAGGTGTGGCTATTTCCCATAAGCCATTGAACATAGATTTTAGACTTTCAATACCACCCGAAAGAAAACCATTGAAATATGGTATTGCCATTAAAGCGCCTATTGCAGTAACTACTGCAACTGCCCCCGCTATTATGATTGCAAAACCTGCTAAACCTAATGCAATGGGTGCGGGAGAAATAAACCCAAGCACAAGCATATATGCAGATAGCAGACCAATAGGAATTGCTATTTCATACAAACCATTGAATGTTGCTTTCAAACTTTCAATTCCAGTTGATAAGAAATTGCCAAAATACGGGATAGAAAGTAACGCTCCAATTGCAGTTACAAGAACGGAGGTACCTCCAACAATAATAGCAAATCCAGCTAAACCTTGTGCAATATTGCTAACCCCAACCTTGCCTAAAAGATTAACAGCTACGGCTGTTAAACCTAAAGGTATTGCAATTTCACCAATACCCTTAAACACAATGCCCAATGATTTCATACCATCAGTTATTGTTTCTTGAAAACCAGGGATTTTTGTCAACAATCCCATAACACCGGCTAATGCAATTACACCGCCAATGATTATACCGAGATTGGCTAAACCTTTTAGAACAGTTTTTGCGTTAGGCATTTGGAACTTGCTTTTACTACTTGAACCACCTTTGCTACCTTTACCAAAAAGACTTGTGATGGCGTTCATTCCGGTTGCAAAGTTTGTAGTGAATTTCCAAGCCGCAAAACCTGCACCAATAATTCCAACCCATTTGAAAATATCTTTTAATTTTTCTTTAATTTCATCAAGATTGTTAATTTTAAGACCTTTCAAGAAATCATATTCAGCAAGTTCCATGCCATTTAAGCCACCACCAACGGCACTCCCACTGTCTGAACCGCTACTATCTGATGCAGGGTTGCTGATAATATTTAATTCATCAAAACCCATTAACTGTTTCTTGATTTTTTTTACGGAATCGGAAACGCCATTAGCAGCTTCTTCAGCATCTTCAAATGCGGTGGAAAATCCTGCGTTTTCCGGTAATTCAGCCTCAAAAGCAGAAGCATCAAAACCAAAATATGTTGCAAGAGCATTGGCGGCTTCAGCTATAAGTTCTACCGCCGCTTGAACGTAAGGGATGAACTTTGTTACCAACACACTGACCACATTACCAAAAGCACGTTTCATTCGTGTGAGTTGTGCTTCAAGCACTCTCATGGCATTGGCAGGAGTAATAATGGTTCTTGCCATATCACCTTGAATGTGTGTGGATTTTTCCATTATGTAGTTATAACGGAGTAGCGATTTTTCTGCCTGCGTCATAGAACGCACAGAGGTATCAATACCTTTTGAAAGTGCATATTCTTGCAATGTGGCCACAGTGGTATCTATACCATATTCACGCAAACCTTTTACCTGACCAGACATAGCAGAGGACAATTTATCAAAGGCTTCCTCCACACTCGAAGCATTGAAGAACGATGCCATATCATATGACAACTGTGTTAGGTTTTGTGACATTTTATTGGCATCTTCCGCCGCTACACCAAAACCAGCGGTAAGGTTTTTGAAAACACCCTGATATTGCATGAAATCTTTGCTGTCAATGCCCATTGCCGCTTCTACCGCTTGTGCATATTCTTTTGCGGCGGGAGCGGCATTACCCATTGTCACATTAAATAAATTGACAGTTTCAATATAATCGTTGCTCTCCTTAAACCAGCCAGCCATCACGTTGGCAGCAGTTTTGAAAGCGCCTATCAATGTACGATACTTTGAAATTTGTCCAGCTAATTTATCAGTAAATTTTTGTGATGATTTGGCTGCTTTATCAGTGGAATTACTATGTTTTTCTGTTGCAGTCGAGGCTTGTTTTGCACCGTTTGCTGTTCCCTTCAAACCATTACCTGCATTTTTTCCGGCGCCACCTAACCCGTTTAATTTTTCTTGTAAATTTTCAAGTCTGCCAATCAAAGTGTCAATGGCATCTGTAGCATTTTTACTTTCGGCTTCTATTTTAATATTAAGTTCATCAATAGTTAGAGCCATAGACAGACCCTCCTTAAAGTTATTTGGCTCTGGCTCTATGGCTCTGGCTCTGATTCACTCGTACAAAGTTTTCCATCCAAGCAGCCGCTTTTTGTTGTTCAATTTCAACTTCTTTTGCTTTTGCCGACTTGGATTTTGCTTTGTTATTTAATTCGTATGGTTGCTTTGCATATTCCTTTGCAGGAGGTTTATTTTTTCCAAATCCCCTCAAAGCATTATGTAATGCGGTAGATATGGCATCATATATATATACACCTTGCAACCACGCATTATTGTTTATCTCTTCTTGCTTTATCTGATATGCCTTGCGGTAGTATTGAGCGAGCTTTGGATCGCCCTCCCAATACTCCGCATAGGACATACCGATGGCAAGATAAAATGGGAAACATTCTTCAAATATTTCTGAATTAGTCTTTTCGGGCGTGGGTGTTTCTTCTTTTAGAAGTTCGCATCCCACGCTATCGCGTTTCCCGAATCGACATTATCATCATCCATAAGTGTTTCCATTGGCTCTGCATACATTTCTGCAAGTTTTTCAACAAGAGCCGTTTTATTTGTAAACAGTTCAAAGATTTCATCAATCTGTTTCTGCTTGGTGTCAAATTTATGGTGTGCCTTAAAAGCACCTGCAAACAATTTTGGGAGGGTAAGCATAGGTTTGTCAACAATATCACTCGTTACAAAACCCTCTCTTTCCATTTGTTTTACTGTTTCCCTTGTATATTCAAGGGTATATTCCTTGTTGTTGTGTTCAAATTTTAACTGTTTTGCCATCGGTATGCCCTCCTATCATTTAAGCATTAGTAGATTTAGTTTCCCAAGCGGGAGCATTAGTAGGTGTGATATAAAGATTGGTTTCAAGAACGTTACCAACCGCCATTGCGGGAAGTCCCATTGCAGAAGGCTGTCCGGTGAAGAATACAGACTTGTCAAGTTTGGGATGTTTTACCTCAAACCAAGTTGCCTTGCCTTCCTCTATTGCTGCCTTATACTCTGTAACCAACTCACTCCATGCTGTTTCAAGTTCGGTGGTATAGTTTGCAAGGAAGCTCAATGCACCACCTAAATCTTTTAGACCCTCAATATAGGTCTTAAACTCTGTTTCTGCAAGTGTGGTGGTTTCAAGGGTTTCCGGCTCTGGGTTCATTTCAGGAATTTCCTTAACATCGGGGATAATGGTATATCCTGTGGTGGGTCTTACACCTGCGGTAGCCTCAACAGCATAACCAAAAGTTACACCTGCGGTTGAAATTGCGATACCCATAATTTTTCCTCCTAAATTACATTATTTTTCGTGTATCTCGACATTCTGCGATTTATGGTTGCATCTGCATTAGGCACAACCTCACAAAATGTTCTTTCATAACCAAAGCTACTCATAACATCTGAAATAACGGTTGTTATTTCCTTTGTTTGAGTTTCTTTGCCTTTTTCAAGGTTACTGTATGCCTCTGCTTTATAATCCTCTCTGACCACATTTTCGAGGCTATTAAATGTGGAATGTTCCGCCCTTATCGCATTATTCGTTTGAACAAATGATACAGCGGGAAACTTTGAGGGAGTTGAGGATATTTCAGTACCGATAACATATATCCCCTTAAATTTTGAACGCAATTCTTTAGCAACTGCATTGAAAATTTCTTTTTCCTTATCTATCATGCACCGAACACCTCCTTCGCAATTTGTGGGAATTTACTTTGTAATTCGAGTGCCGTTTCATACATAAACGGTCTGCTTTCCATACCTTCAGTAAATCGATATCCACCATCATCTGTGGGGTATATCCAACCCACTCTGCCATCTTGTGTAGTGAATATCTTTGGTCCTGTTGCATATTGCCAAGCGGCTTTTGCAAGATATTCACCATTTTTATGAGGATTTGCTTGTCCTACAACACCTGTACCAAATTCTACAAAAGCAACATGGTCATTTGTTACTTTTACAAAACCAGCATTAAGTGTAGGTGAGTAATATCCATTTACACCGGAAAGCAATTCACCCGAATAATAAGCACCCATGCTTACAATTTTCACACGTACAACTTCTGCACCCAAATCTGTAAGCCTTTGTACTAATAACCGAGTTTTCTTTTCAACATCCTTTTTGTACTTTTCCAGTTCCTTAATTGCACTTGCAACACTTTTAGGATCAAGTCGAACATTTATTGTTTTCACGATACATTCACTCTCCTAATCGCATATCTAATGCAATTAAGTGATTTACTGACCGCCGCAACCTCATAGTTGTGGGTTTCGGTCACTTTTCTCCCATCCAACCATAAGTGCGTATATTCATCAATCGGGCAATTCATATTGTGCGTTGACATTTCACGGTCATATTTCAAATCTGTACCGAAAGCCTGTGCAGATACCTCGCCTTTATTTGCGGAAACATTTATCCTCATCGATATGGGTTCTCCATATCCTTTGATGTCCACCGTGTTACCCCATTCGTCCGTATCTTTAGAAACATTTAAGAGAGCATACCAAATGGTCTGTTGATTTCGTTTCAAATCTCTCATACAACACCCACCTTTGGAGTTATTTCCCTTAACAATTCCTCTGATACACTTGCGCTGGAATAACTACGGCTTACACCATTTTCGCTGTGTGAGGTTTCACCCTCTGCGCCACGTTTGGCAATCATTTCCACAGCAATACGGATTTGAAGGTCCTTATATCTATCCTCAATTTCTAAAGGTTGTTCACCAAATGGGAAGCGCCTTGACAGAATGACCGCCTTTGCACTCTCCAATATATCCTCCAGCTCTGCGTCAGTAATATCGTTTTCTGTGATTCTTATTTTCAAGCGTTCAAGCTGTGTCATTCTGTCATGCCTCCTTTAAGGTTTAATTAAACACCCTTAACGAGTTTTACTGCCTGTGTAGCATCGGTAAAGGCAAAAACACCAATCTGGCGATGCCATACCTGATTCTTACGCTTATCGGGATCTCTATCCTGCTCAACCTCTGTACCCTTCTTTCTGAAATAGGTAACAGCTTTCTTGGTAGCAAGAATAATGGTGCCTGCTGTTGCAATGTTAGAGGTATAAATAGCAGTGCCATTTACAGAACCGATATAACCTGTTCTTGCGTATGCCTCTACATACTGAAGGGAATCTTTAAGGTTCTTTCTGATTTCTGCAACATCACTCTTATGAGCAAGAGCAAAAATAGAAAGTTCGCCAAGTTCGTTATCGAACAAAGCAGCACCATCTACAAAAGCATCAAAGTCAAACTTTGAAACAGGTGCGGAAAGGGTTGCCTTGCCAAACTCTGCAATTGCCTTCTTCTGTGCGGTGTTGAACATATCAACTACACCATGCTCAAGACCCTTTTCAACAATCTTGGGGTCACGCATTTCTTCCTCATCAAAGTATGTGAATCTGTTCTGAAGAAGCTCAATGGTGTATTCGTTCTCCTCGTAAGATACCTCAATATCCTTTGTGTTGCCCTCGCCCATAGCAAGAACTTCAGTTCCTTCTGTTGCGGTATAGGTGTTAATTTTTACCTTGTCACCAGCAACGCCTACAAGAGAATCGTCAACGGTGCAAAACTGCATAAGGTCAAGTTTTGTTTCATACTGATTCTCAAATCTGTTTTCCAATACATGATTGGGATAAGTTTTGTTAGCCATAATTTACACTCCTAATTTATTTTGTTAATTCGTTGTACAAATCGGGGGTTTTCTCATAAACCTCCATTTGCTCATTCAAAGACATTTTTGAAAACTCCGCCTTTGTAAGAGTTTTGTCACCGCCGTTTCCGGCAGGCGGTGGGGGTGTGTTTTTAACTGCATCTGCAATTACAGCCTTTTTTTGTGCGTCCACAAATTTTGCCTGTGCCTTTATTACAGTTTCCGCATCACCCTTATAAAGTGCGGTAGCAACCTCTGTTGCAAGTTTTTCATCGTAACCTATTGCAACAAGTCCCTTTGCGTTTTCGGCTATTGCCTTTTCTTGTTTGAGTTGTTCAAGTTCTGCTTCAATGTTGGCATACTTTTCTGCATCGGCAGCGGCTTTTTGCTCTGCCTCTGTCATATTTGCCCTCAATTGCTTTTTGTAATTGGCTGCCTCCGATGCAACTTCATCAAACCTCTTTTTAAGGTTGTCATAAGCTGTTGTATCAGCCTTTGGTTCCTCGACTTCGAGAGCCATAAGTTCCTCGATAGTCATACCTTCTTTGTACTTGTCACCAAGTAACGATTTCAAATCTGCCATAGAAATTACCTCCTGCGTTTATACAGTTCTCTCTGTTTTATTGTGTGATTTATGGCTTCTCTGCCACTTTTTTAGCTGCCTACTTAACGGCAAGGCATTTCCGCTTTTATGTTCACTCCTTTACAGGAGTAAGCCAACATCTGCAATTGTAGTGTTGCTTGGGTGGAACATTATTTAACTCAAATATTTGTCCATCCAACTCACTGCATACACCACAAGTTTTGTGGTCAATCTCTGCATTCCACATTACCTTTTCTACTTTTGTGTCCTCATAGACAACCTTTGCAATAGAATCTTCCAAGTCAATTGCATATTGTTCAATTTGAGTTGTTATAAGCCTTTCGGCATAAGCATAACTTTTTAATCTTTCCAACTCATTCGATATTAAAGCCTCAAACAATCGTGATTCTTTTCTATCAATTTCGTTGGAAAAAACATATTTAGTTACCGGGTTAAAACCATCAAAAAATTCATCAATCCACGCTTCATCCAAGTTTCTGATATCACCATCAAAACCCATATCAACCGCTTCATCATAAATAACCTGATAAATTTCATTTATAATCTTCAAAAACTCTTGTCTGACAGTTTTATATATCGATTTATATAATTTATGAACGTGTTTTTTAGTCTGCACAATGTTCATTTCATCAAACAATGCAAGGCGATTATGCCTGAACTCTTTGTGTACTTTCGATGTTATCCTCGCCGCCGCTGTGTTTGTGATTTGATACGGCACCCTCGCCATCTATATCTTCCTCCTCCACATCGTATAGCCACTTACCCATATATGCCTTACTATCGTTCCATACACCCTGTGGGTCTGAAAATAGTCCACAATGGGTAATTGCAATAAGCGGATGCACACCAGCTCGTAACATATTTGAAAGACCTTGTGTTTTAACCAACAGACTATCTGTACGATTGCGGCTAAACTTAATATCGATATCTGATAAATTAAGGTCTGCAACCTCGCTTGTTTCTGTAGATTTTAATATTTTCAAAACAACCTTCAGCATTTCTCTTTCACTCTGTGTGAAGGTCTGTTCTGTGCTTCTTGCGTGGGTTTCAGCAATTTGCCAACCATTTGAAAGCATAATTGCCTGTCCGGTGTTACCACCTGTTGATTGCTCTCTACCCGGAACACCAGCTATCTGCAATATCTGTTCATACAGATAATCGATAAGTGTTTGGGTCTGTGCTTGGTCAAGTGTTGCTGTAAGGTACTGAACACTTGCAGGGTTGCCCGGTTCACTTTTGGTAAGCAGACCAAGTTTATCTTTAAGTTGCTCCATTTGTGCATTATCGACTTCACAGTTGTTCATCCACAAAATCGACTGTATAAATTGAGCAAGGCCGTTAAGTCTGTCTGATGTTGCCTCATTTAGTGCATCTAAAAGGGATATAACTCTTTCAAAACAACCCATTCTTTCGGCATCGTTTGTATATTCAATAATCGGTATGCCAATTCTGTTATTCAGCACTTGGATTACTTTTAACGATGAAAAATCTTTGCCTTCCAACTCAAAGTATTCTTTATCGGTATATGCACCAACTCTTACGGAATCGTCTTTTAATACAACATAAGAAACACCAACTGCTTTTTTCTTATAAATATCATTAAATTTAATAACAAAAGCGTTGTTGGGGTTAAGGCGCAATAAACTAAAGGCAGAAACACCATCTTTAACCTTTTTGGGCAATACTATACGATAACCAACACCACATACCGATATATCTTTACCTAACACTTGGTCTTGTACAGTTTTGCCTTCCTCAAACATCATTTCATTGAGGATAGCCAACCTTCTATCATCAGCATTACCATTATTTCCGCCTATATCTACACTTGCTCTTTGAACAAATGTAATAGGGGAACCAAATACATAACCAACCTTAAATGCTGTTATTTCGGCAGCATGGTTTTCTACAACCTTGTTGTTTATTTCAGGTCTTATTTCTTTAACCCTCTTTAAGATTGGCTGATCTCCACGCTCATAATCTTGCAAGTATGTGATTTCAGCAACATTTTGTCGGTGGACCTCAAACGCATCAGCCAACACTTTGCTTATATTTTCTCTTGTGATTTCTTTAACATCTGTGAATATTTCTCTACGCCCTTTAAGTAACATTTATGCACCTCTTAAAACAAAAAAATGAGCCAATAAGTCTATACAAATAAGTAAGACTTAATGGCTCAAAGGCTCTCTTTAATATTTAATTTAATTTCTTTGTGGCAACATCTACACCATATGTAAATTATGCCGGTTGCTTTCGGCTCTATTGAACATAACCACTTGCCACAAATAGGGCAACATACTTTTAGTTTCATCCATCACATCCCCTCAATAGAAAGACCACCGATACTACCCGCCTCGGTGGACGGCGGTGAGAAGAAATGAAAAAAATCTTTATGGTATAATTATAACAAACAAATACGATTTGTCAATAGGTTTTATGCAAAATATTCATAATCCTCGTATTTTATGGTTAAAAAAATCTTTCAAATATTTCAACCCTGTTTTTTGTAAACGATTGAGCATATTCAGATAACATTGCCATGCCATCAGGAACGTCATCGTGTTTGTTCTTTCCGGCAACGGTATATGAGCAAAGCATTTCCATCATTTTGCCATAATCATCCTTTTTCTTATACATCGACTTATCCTTAAACAAACAATGCTCCTTGACCCAAGCAGAATTTAATATTATCTTGGTTTCCTTATTACTTGTTGTGAATTTGGTGGTAATCTTGGTGATGCCACCATTATTTTTTACCGCCTCTTGAATATCTTTTGCAATACGGCCACCAGCGTTATTATGCTCAAACCTACTCATCTGTACCTTATTCTGCAACAAACAATTTACAATTCTTGGCTCTACTACATCAGGTAAACTATTATCGCATATACAATCATCAATATAATAATCATTACCATAAATATATGCTACCGGCATAAACGCATAGTCCTTACCTTTATCCTTTGTATCACATATACTTATAACCCCATCAGGTTCGCCATCGGGCAGCTCAAAGTAACGGCGCAACTCATCTTCAGCATATAGCAAGCCTTCTCTCTCAATAGGCTGGTTCATATATAATGCTCTCCAAGAAGCATCATCCATTGTATCTCTCATATCGTGATAGAACTTTGTTGAAAATCCCACACCATTTACA
>JAEIGA010015761.1_pt1 | contig 11502 bp, 13 predicted proteins | sample 9270691 | NCBI WGS metagenome assembly JAEIGA01 (sample SAMN17057246, study PRJNA624740) | gut metagenome | biome: biome; isolation source: fecal sample | host: Bos grunniens | place: China: Xizang | collected 2019
CATAACACGGGACGGACTATGTATATCAAGATCCTCTGAAAACCACCCAATCACATTTTTTACTGTGTCCGCTATAGTTACAGGGAGCATGTTCATTCCTGCCGCCATTCCTTTGACAATACCCATAATGATGTTTGTACCTATGGTATAACCCGGTTTGTTCTCATCTGTCTCTACATCAAAAAATTCCCCTATCGTACCATCAATTGCGTCCTTGAGAATTCGGTATATGAGATGTGAAAGCGTTTTTGCAGCCGCTTTTCTTCGCAAAACGAATATTTTAAAAAGCTGCCTGCCTGCAATATCCCAGAGCTGATCTACAATGAAGTTGAAATCTTCTTGATGTTTATCCAAGAAATCCGACAATGAATTTAAAATATCCGCCATTGTCTGACTGATTTTTTTGGTGTTCTTATCATCACTTAGAAATTCTACGAGTGCGGCTATCAATTTATCCCCAATATCAACCAGTATTGGCAGTAATACGGGTACGACTTCCGCAGTCAACGTTACAAGCTGCCCTGCAATTGCTGAAATGAAATCAACAATCTTTTGAGCCATTTCTCCGACTTTCTCACCGTCAAGATAAGTGCTGATATTCTCTGTAAGATCGTCAAGGATATCCGTGAATTTCTGATACAAAATAGAATAGATCGTTTCTCTCTTTAAGACAAACAGATCACCGATAAACTTAATACCAATATCAAACAACGTTGAGAAGATCGTATACAATTCATCTTGATTTTGATCTAAAAATGTTGAAACCTGCTTGATGAGATGACTAATTGTGTCTTCAATTGTTGCAACATTTTCAGGATTGCTTAGGAACTCCGCAAAACTGCTGATAAGCAAACTTGAAAAATATAAAATATGTCCCAAAAGTTGCGGCAACACCTCAGAACCGCCCGTAAAAACGGCACTGCCTACACGCTCAATAAAATCTACAATGCCAACTATAAACTCGTTGATCGTCTTTTCGTTTTCAAGAACAAGAGTTATACCCTGTGTTATCAAATCTGCCGCAGTGTTGCCAAGCCTATTGAATGCCGCTTCAAAGTTTCCGTTTGATACTTCCTCTGCAACTTCCGACAATCCATTTGATAGAGTTTCAACAAACTCTTTTGCAGTTGGGGAAATAAGGTCAAATAACTCTATTTTTACACCCGAAATTGCGGATTGCAGGATAGTAAGCGCACCTGGTAACGTCTCACGCTGGATTTTAGCCATTTCTTCCGCAGAGCCTGCGGCATCATCAATAGCTGCTGCAAGTCCATTCCAACTATCAGCTGTCGTGCCTAACAGGGCATTTGCACCCGCAAGGGCGTATTGTCCGAATAGATCGGAAACTGCGACATTTCTTTCCGCCTCTGATAGACCTGATAACGCCCCTCCTAACTCCTGAAACAGTTCAGGGAGCGCTTTCATCTGACCGCTCGCATCATACACCGAAACACCTAACTTATCAAGCCAACCTTGCGCTTCTTTTGTAGGAGATACAAGCCTTGTGATTAGCCTTCGGAGCATATTGCCGCCCTCGGATGCCTTGATACCGTTGTTTGCAAGCACGCCAAGCACAAGGTTCAGCTCCGTGAAGCCGCCTGTTACCATTCGTCCCGTTGCACCGATTGACAAAAGCGCATCTCCAAGCTGTGATACCGATGTATTTGAACTTGAAGCCGTCTTCGCCATCTGATCGATAAACTTTGTAACGTCTTGTTCTTCAATTCCGAGTGCTGTAATAGCATCGGTAACAACATCTGATGCCGTGCCTAAGTCCATCGCTCCGGCGGCGGCGAGATTGAGAACGCCCGGCAGCATTTCAGCACTTTTCTGCGCATTATAGCCAGCGAGCGCCATATAGTTTAAAGCCTCGCCCGCCTGAGTAGCGGTAAACTTCGTTGTTGCTCCGAGTCGCTTTGCGTAGTCTCTCAGGTTACCTTGATACCCCTCGACTTTGACCATATTTTCATCAAAATCATCACGGGTTTTGAGGAGTGTTGCGGATACCTGTCCCATAGCGGCATCAAAGCTCATACCTTCTTGAACGACCGACTCAAAGAATGAGAAACCAGCCTGCGCCATCTGCTCAAATCCGTCAACGACAACTCCGAGTGCCTGATCTACAGCACCCATTACATTGGAGTCTATAGCCTTTGCTATCCCTGCCGTTGATGTTACAACCGCGATAGTACCTTTTGCAACGGTATCGGAAACGGTTGTTAGCGCACTATCAAGAGTTTTAACAACATTGATTGTGGTTGTGATAGCCGAGCCAACGCCTGATAAGGCGCTTCCTGCACCGCTTAGACCTTCCGAGAACTTCGACGTATCAAGTCCCAACGATGCCGAAAGTTCAAAAACATTCATATTTATTTGTCACCGCCTTTCGCCGCAAGTGCGGTTTTAAGGTGTTCAATGATATCTTGCGCCTCTCTGCTGTTCTCTTCCGTCCGATCGGGAATAAACAGCTCTCGAAAGCTCTGCTTGATTTGTGTTCCGCCTGCAAAAGCCGCCGCATTGTTTGCGGCAGCCTGCAAGCAGTCTGTGAGGTAATATCGGAACACTTTATCCTTTGCCGTTTCAGCATAGCGAGCTTCAAGATATCGCCTGAAATGTCTTATGTCGGGTCTGCCTGTGTATTCTCCGTAGCAGCGCCAGAAGACCCCTCGTCCGTCTTCTGCGCCGGCGATGTAAAAACCGCCAGCACGTCCTGCGCCATTGTATCCTGTAGCACGGTTATAAGCTGCGCTATAATCATAATCGGATTTGCGTTGTATTTATCCACACTAACATCATTCAGTGCGGCAAGAATTTCAAGCGTTTCCGCTTTGTGATTTTTGAAGATATGCGCCGCAAGTGCGGGAATGCCCTTTTTATTCTCTTCCGTGTCCTTTTTGAAAGCGTTCGTTACAGCTTCGTCGGCAAAAATTGCCGCCGCAGGTTCTATGATCTCCGCTAAAAGATCAATAGCCTTTTCGCCTTTAAATTCCGATATTCTCACGTCTTTATCTCCCCTCTTTAAGGCTCTGTTGTCTCTTCCTCACCGTCTATTGAATAATACTCTACAGGAACTACCGTCTGCGCATTAATTGACGGGTGACAGGTGATTGTCAACGAGGTCTGTCCTTTGCCATTCTTCGAAGTTTGAAGTGCGAAGCCGCCCGTTGAAAGTGCATTAATCAGTTTTGCGGCTACAAAGCCGCCGTCCGCCTTATCTCCTACCCACCAAATTGTGGAAAAGTCTGTCTGGTTTAGCGTAGTTCTCGGCGTGATCTTGCCCGAAGCTGTTGTTACATCTGCCGCACCGAGTGCAAGTCTAATCAAATCGGGTGATGTACCAAGGCTCGTTGTTGATGCAGAGACTTCCCAGGAGTCGAGGTGCTTCAGTTCCTTAGTGTTTACTGGGCAATTGTCCACGTCCTCGCCCATATCCGAGTAAGTCGGAGTAGTAGAAATCTGAATGCCGCCTGTCGTGGCGGTAATAATTGCTTCGTCCGTGATCGTAGGGCTTGACGGGTCGAAAGTCGTCAAGAGCACGCCTGCGTCAAGCTGCAATGCGTTAAATGTGTCAGCGGGAATTACTGAAAATCTTCCCATAAATTCACTCCCTATTCTGTTAAATATTCGCCCATAAGGACGATATAAATCTGTTTAATGTTTTCCTCGTTCGCCCCTCGTTGAGCAAACGGGCTACCCCGTGTAAGCCATAAATAGCCTACATCAAGTGAAATTGTTGCTCCGCCGTTTTTAAGTCTTTCACTTATTTCGTCCGCTTTCTTCGATATATCTTCCCACGAAGTATCACGATACCAAATGTTCGCTGTCAAAGCAAGCGGAGCATCTAAGCTGTCAACGGCGGCAGAGTATGTTATATACGGCAGTTGAGTGTCTTCAGGCACGCTTGACTCATCGTATGCGGGCAATCCGAAAGAGCTCCAGAAACTATGTAAGCCCTGCCACCTATCCATTCAAGTCGCCTCCTGTCAACACATACTCTTCGGCGGAAACTCTGCGTTTGTTCAACGGTGAAGAGTTCGGAGTATATTGATCGTCTCCGTCAGAGGTCACACGAAAAATTTTTCCGTCTGATTTACGCTTGAAAACATCTGCATAATCCAACATTAAATCCTTTGATACGAACACAGAATATAGACTTGTAACGCCCTGCTTCTCCGCGGTTCGTGCCTGTATAGAGCTGTCAAATGCTATAGCCGCCTTAAAAGATGCGCCCTCTGTCCACACTGTTTTTGTCCCGCCGTATCCATCGTCAACTTTTGCACGATTAAGAAATATACATTCTGCTGAAAACTCATCTAAAAGGCTCATATCTTCCTCCATCGGTTCAATCTGTATTTGAAGTGTCCCTGCCAAGTTGTCGGGTCTGCGGAATTTGTCGAAGAGCTGCCGCCCGTTTTCAGCGTGTAGCTATAGCCTGAGCTGCCGAAACTCTCAGACTGAAAAGGACTGTTTGCCGTCTCTGAATTGCCGTATTTGTTGTCCCACTCCTGTATTTCTTCAAGCAGGGCAAGGGCAGCAGGAGGCACTGCCATTGCCCAAATAGCGCCGTCAAAGGTTTCGTCTATCAAATCTGTTGTCGGGTATTTATACACACCGTCATTAAAAACAGACCCCACAATGCGGAAATACTGATTTTCACTCAGAAAATCGTCAGCACCTGTCAGTACGCCGTTAGTAATTGTAAATGTGCCGAATTTACGGTCACTCACAAAATAGTTGTTGATCTCATCGCAAAAATCAGTAATCGTCATTGCTTTACTCCTTATGCCTTCTCGTAGTAGTCTTTGTTAGCTTTCACAGTAGTGTCCTCTGTAGGCACATACTGTTCTCCAACCTTCTCATAGTACCCCTTTGTCTTCGGGTTACCCGTGGCATTCTCTACCGCCGTGAATGTACCGATCTCTACAACGGCAATACCATCAAGGTATTCCGCCCACAGAGTAAGTCCCATAAGTGCGAAGCTCTCGCCTACCGCTGTGCTGTAATTGCCGTTAGCGTGGAAGCCGATCAGGTTTGTTTCGCCGTCAACTCTGTATACAAGTCCGAGCTTTGCAAAATCGGAGTCGTTAGGGTCGATGTAGTAAAGATCGATATTCTCAACGGGCAGCGCTATAACCGTGCCGCGAGGAATATCGACATCAGGGCAGAGAAACAGCGTGCTATATCCCATAAAGTCTTTGACATATGTCAGCCCGAACTGAGTCTGTACCGTGATATCAGCTGCACCGATATAGTCATAAAGATCGTCGATATTCGCAAATCCGACAACATTCGTTACCGTTTTGCGCATAGCCGCAAACTTTGAGAGCACGTTGCCTTTGGCTCTTGCAAGTGCCATCTTCCAAGTTGTTACGCCTGCAACGAGCGTACCAGTGCGGAGGAAAGTGTAAAACTTCGTCAGCACCTTGTTCTGCAACTCGACAAGAAATTCATCGTCTGTTTTTTCAACGGCTACTTCCGCCCCGTACTTGCCGACCGCCTCGATAGATACAGCTTTTGCATACTTTTCGATTGCAACGTCTCCGTAGGAAACAGGAGTAACGCTTGCGAGGCTGTACGGGATTTCCTCGCCCTCTCCGATATCCCCATCTTCAAGAGTTACTGTTGCCTTGTACGAAATCAGCCTTGTGCCTGGTGTCTTCTTGATCGGGCGCATAATACCCATAATTTCTCGGAGTGCGTCCCAATTGCGTGTAAATCTCGTTACGAAATCGACTTCGCGCGCCGCGATCTGTGAAAACTGTTCCGTTGTTGTAAGATTAGTTTTTGCCATTTTTTAATCCTTTCCGAGATATTCAGCCCACGCCTTTTGTCTTCTCTGCGTGTCCTTTATCTCCATAATTTCTTCTTTTGTTTTTGCACTACCGCCAATGTTTGCAGGCGGACTTGCAATATCTGCTCCCTCTGTTCTCGTTGTTGAAACAAGTCCCGCGAAATCCTCTTTGATAAGCGTTTCAAGCGGCTTTGTGTCTTTAAGGTTGCCTGCCTCGTCAACCTCGTAGCCGTCAATATCGCCCTTAATCGCCATCATAGCAATCTTCTTCTGCTTGCCTACAATGTTGTTTTTTTCAAAGAATGCGCCAATTGCCGCCTCTTTTGCCGTCCTTGCTTCCTTCGCAGCAATTTCCGTTCTGAGGTTCTCCAATGCAGTATGATCTGCGTTGTACAATTCCTCAAAATTCGGTTTTCCTGCGTTCGCCGTTTTCAGGTCGTTGAGTTCCTTTTCAACTGCGGCGAGCCGATCTGCCTTTTCTCTTTCGGTTTTCAGCTCGTCTTTAATCCCTGAAATCGTCTCTGTGTGTGCCTCGATGACAGCGTCTTCCTGTTCTTTGGTCAACCCTATCACCTTCAAATAATTCCTGCTAAGTGCCATTTCCTTTAGTCACTCCTTGATTTAATTTCTTTAAAATCAATTTATAATCAAAGCGTTGCCGCTTTAATTGCTTTTTTATTCCTCTCCTGAAATTTCCTGCAAAAATTCTTTTAGAATTTCTTGATATTCTTGCATATGATCTTCAAACGCTGGATGAATGTAAGGCTGTGCTTTAATGTGCCTTCCACTTCGAGCGTCTATATGCCCCATTTCGACATACGGCGCATACTCAACGTTTGTACCGATGTAAACTCTGAGATCCCCTTTTACATTTGGAACTTTCTTCTGTCTGCTGTATATGCCGATATGTATCTTTCCATCCTTGCCAGGATTTGAAGCTTTATAGATTTTGCCGCCTCTTCCAATTTTAGGAGAACGCCCTGACACAGCGTGCGCTATCGAGTTTCTAAGCAATCCAGTGTCAACAGGGCACTTCGCTTTAGCGTAAGTTTCAGCTTTCAACCCGATAACTTCTAAAGCTTTGAGAATGCTCTCCTCGGTATATTTTTCAATCTTATCAACGTGAAGGTTAAACCGCATATCACTGCTAACGCTCATTTCGTCTGCTCTCCCTTCGCTCGATCCTCTGCCTGTGTTCCTCTTTCCATTCTTCATAGGTCTGCCCGTCAAGGCGGCTGTGTCGCTGTGACAAATCAGTAAGATCGACTCTGCGTGTTCCTTTGACCTGTGTACCCAGCGAACAACGACATCCATATAGCTCTTCCGGTGCTCCGTGTGGATCGCCCGGATATTTCAAGCCGTTTGAAAATTCTTCGTCTGTCGAACGTTCTTCCCCGTCCAAGAGTGCGTGTGAGTCTCTAACACGCCTGTCGGGAGTGGCTATCCACACTTTGAGTAGCTCTATTCCCATATCCTCGGCGCGGTGATATGCGTCAATCCTGCCGCCGTTTTGTGCGCTCGTCATCATCGTGCGCGCCGTTCTTATAGCTGCAACATTTAGTTTGTGTTCTAATTGCTTTGCCGTTTCAACCCCAAAATATTCTGCCGTTGCTTTGGCGGCTATTTCAGGCTTCAATCGCTTTGCAATTTTATCAATGCTCTCGCCTTGCAACACTGATTGTGTCACCGCTGAGGTTATGACTTGCTTGTTGTATAGCATATCTTTTGTTACCCTAACGCTCGGTTTGGGTAACAGATTCGGCGTGTCCCTAAGTAACCGCTCAACAGTTTCACGGGAGTACAGCGTGTAAGACGTGTCGAGCCTTGATTGTTTCTCGACTAAGAACGTTGCATAGTTGTGGTTAATAGCGTAAGCATCGGGCAAATAATCCGATATAATCGACATTGCGATTTCATTGCGGTGTGTCATATCTGCCGCAAGCTGATCCCGCATATCAATCCACCGCTGCCCAATTAAGACCTGCCCCCTGTACCAGTTGGAATACTCTTTCGGCGTGATTTTGCCATCTCGCAAGTCTTTGAGCTTGCTTTTGTTCTTCACGTAAAACCGCTGCTGATAGTCGATTAGCTTTTCCTGCATTTCAGCAGCGGCTCTGCGATATTCGCGGTTTATTTCGCGTTCAAGTTCTGCAAGCCTTTCTTCGGTTTCGTTGTACGCATCGTCCAAATCAATCGCTCCATTATGTTAGGTTGTTATCACCCGAACCTGTCGATAATTTCTCTTGCTGTCGGGTGTTTTTTCGCCCAAACAAGCGGGCTTTGAGGTGAATTGTTGACCATAAAGTTGACAACATCTGAATAGCTCTTTGCTTTTCCCCCCGCCGAATTTGTCTGACTTATCATTTTGTCTATAGCCGCCGCGCGCTTCTCTCGTCCAGCTTCTATATGGGGATCGCCCGGGATTCGGCTCTCGAAGTTGTTAATAAACCTGTTTGTATTTCTAACAAGCAGAGTTTTGGCGTAATTCGTCTGTTTTTCGGACACGCCCTCAATATTCGGCAGATTCTCGTTAACGAGTACGCTTTGGTATTTCATTTTCCACTCATCGACGGAATAAATTTTCCCGTCAAGTGTGCGGGTGCTCGCCGCGTCTACGTGATAATAAAAATCTTTCTGCTGCGACTCAGGAACGCCATTTACCAATGCGCTGTTTTTGGCTGCGCCTCCGCCGCCCTTTGAACCTCCGCGGCTTCCTTTTGGCATTAACCCCACCGTCCTTCACTAAAACTCTTAACATACTCTACTGGATCATTATCATCTATGCCCATATTTCCTGTATTTTTACCGTATACAAATATCTTGTTTGGTTTCAGTTTGTCTCTCATTGTGATATATTCAAGCCTTGATATATCCTCAATGCTCTTATCGCCCGTCCACATTGACGATATAATCACCGCCCCGCCCTTGGGTGTTCCGTCTAAATACCAATCAAGCGATCGCCTGTCCGTAGAACACCGTATAGTTGGTATCACCGTTACCCCGTGAGTTTGCAACCACGCACCCACCCAATGTTTGCGATAATGATTGTAAATCTGCAATGCGTGCGGCATATCTCCGTAAGGCGAGAAATCGGGAGTCGCAACACACACATATTCCTTTAACTTCTCGACATATTTTTCGGGATTGTTCCATATTCGTTCAAATTGGTAGTCGTCTATAAAAAAATGTACCGCTTTACCCTCGGGATTATCGTCCGATAGCACGTAGTTAAACCCTATCCACTCTTTAATTTCTGGCAGATCTTTTACAGGTCTCAGAATCGGTATATCATAATCACCATCTCCCGCGAATTGCCCTTTTCCTAAATTTACGATGTCAAGGACTTTTTCTCGCGTCTCCTCTTTTGCCTTTTGGTGCTTTTCTTCGGCTGATATCAAATCGTCAAAATTAAGGTCAAAATCAAAATCAAAATCCGAAAAGTCCAGTCCTTCAAGCTCAATTTCCAGCTTTTCGAAGTCCCATACTGCGCCCTCTGCCGCCTTATTGTCGGCTATTCTGAACGCTCTGATTTGCTCGTCCTTCAGATCATTAGCTACAATGCAAGGTACAGAATGCATTCCGAGCCGCTCCGCTGCCTTTACTCGTGTATGTCCGCACACAATGACATTGTTTTTGTCAATTACAATTGGTACTTTAAATCCATACAATTCAATTGACTTTGCAACATCATTTACAGCATTGTCATTATATCTTGGATTGTTCTCATAAGGGATTAACTCCCCTATTGGTTTTTCTACAACGTCCATTTACTCGCCCTCTGCGCCCCTCTGAGCGGCGTTTTCTTCGGTGGTATAATAATTTCCCTCTGTTTGCTCTCTCCGCTCATCTACAAGCCGCTCCTGCTCGTTTCTGTGCATTTCTGCGATTATCTCGTCTGCTCTGTCGCCATCTCCGAGTAGTGTCACTACCTTTTCTGCCACATACTCAGGCGGTAAGATTACAGCAGCGGAAAGAACATTCTGCAACTCCTCACCCGTGTTAATTGTTACCGAACGTGTGAAGGTTGGATTATCGTCAATTCCTGCTACTGCAAGAATACCGTTTACAAACTGTATAGCCGAATATTCAAACGCATCAACTTTGCGGGATAGCGGCTCATAAGCCGCCTTGATCTCCGTAGCCGTTGCCGCTCCGCCTGAAACATTCGACTCATCAACCGCCATTGCATCTCGATACAGGTCACGCTCCAAACGTGTTAAAAGTGTCTCACGAGCTTCAAACGGTGCCTGAATGCTGTTTGGCGTTGCCGTCACATTATCGTCAACGGCTACGGCGTGGAGCTTCTTCAAACGGTCAATAAACTCTTGAATATCTATATCGTCCATACCGCCAGCGTTTTGGAGTGTCCAGTAAATATAACTTGCTTCGTCTACAGTGTTTGCAAAGCCGCTGTAAATCATATCATAGACATCGATTTTTGTCTTGATCGCCGCCTTGAAGTCGCTCTGCCTGTGTTTGTTGTTCCAAAACGGCACAATCGGAAATTCAGGGTAATTCATATAATCGTAAATCTCCGCCCCGCCGATCGGTGCTTCTCTCACTGCCTTTTTGTATGCTTTTTTTGGTTTGAAAATCTCTCCGTTCGCTTTCTCTCCGTTGCCCTTGCGCCAGATGTACTCTGTGTATCCGTCCAGCTCAAAAAGCACCGCCCTGAGTGGTTTGTCGGCGTCTATTTGCCAGAACCGAACACCCGCTTTGAGTGATCCGTTTTCTTCATCAAACAGCGGCGCAAACTCTCGCACCTGAAACACATTCACGTGATCTACATCGAAGAAGCCGAACGAAACACTATCAATAGACGCATTTTCGCCTAATTCTTTCAGCTGTGAGTCAAACGGTTTGTTTTTCGTTCCGAGTTTATCTGCCGTTTCTTCGTTGTTCCAAGTTACTCCGTTCCCTAAAAGTGTCTGCACCTTTTGAGTTATGAACCTTTCAAGAAAGTTTGAAGTGATTTTATAATTGGCGCTCCACAGATCGGGTATCTGCTCGCCCGTTACCTTTGTCAAAAATTTCTGAAATTTCAGGATTTCGACATCTTCAGACGCATAATAAGCTCTTGTGTCGCTCGATTTCTTGTAAATTTCGGTTGTCTGCCAGTCATTTATGACTTTATAGACAAAATCAATTCTGTTTTGCTCGCCGTCCCCTACAGCAAGTAAATCTTGATAAGTTATCATACAGTCCCCTTAATCCGTCAACCCGATATAATCCTCAATGGCAGCGGCTTCTAAATCGTTGAGCCGCCGCCTAAAATTTTCAATTTCTTTTAACAGCTCGTTTTTTCGTCTCGTATCGCATTGCCCTTCCATTATGAAACGGGCAATTTCAAATTCGAACTGATAAAACAGTTCCCAAGCTATCCCCTCAAATGGTTGTATCTCGCTCATTAACTCCACTCTCCCAGCGCACGGCGCACTCTTGCAATGTGTTTTGTTTTTACGAAATAACGCATACTGTCCATAAGGTGATCCGCCTCTTTAACTGGCTTCTCTGTGTCGGCGTCCCACACATAGCCCTGCGCTTCTTTCTTCCACGCCGTCAAAGCGGGAGAGAATTTAATCAATCCTCTGTACATAGCCGACGCCGTTTCTCTTATCCCGTCCTCAACGGCATTGTCAGCCGCTCGCACCTTGCTCCAATTCTTCTTTTTCAGCAAGGCAATAAAAGAAGCGGCGGACGGGTCAATGATC
>JAEIGA010015762.1_pt1 | contig 11502 bp, 35 predicted proteins | sample 9270691 | NCBI WGS metagenome assembly JAEIGA01 (sample SAMN17057246, study PRJNA624740) | gut metagenome | biome: biome; isolation source: fecal sample | host: Bos grunniens | place: China: Xizang | collected 2019
AATCAGATAATAGGAGTTTAAAATTTTCATTATTTTTACACTCGTGGTAGTTTGAGTTGTAAGGTAAATATGTATTTGTATTAAAGTAGTGTTGTCTAACAGTATATAAACCCACGTTATAAAGACGAGCAGAATGGAAACACATTGCCTTGAGGATGGATAAATCCACCTCATGGTGTTGTTTTGTCTGTTGTATTTTAGTAGTTTTATACATATTAAATAACATTCTTTATATATTAAATAGTTTATTAATTCAAAAAAGTACATAATATATTAGGAAAATTTCAATAAAAATTGTATATTTGTAAAAAAAAATAATGTTTAATTAATAAAAAGGCTTGCTGCAATTCCTCTCCACCCTAAAGGATGGAGTTTCCTTGCAGAGATTTATATGAAAAAATATGTTTTAGTAGATTTTAATTATAATCGCATTGCTGAAACAGATAATCAAGATACTGCTGATATGTGGGTAGCATTATTCACAAGAAATAGTCACAATGCAAATAAAATATATGAATATGATTATATTAATTTAACATATAATGAATATTATACATTTGAATTTTAATAAAAATAAAATTATGGAAATTAAAACAATTAACAATAAAACATATGTAAGTACAGGTCGCAAGGATAAACATGGTAATAAAATTTTTGAAGGCGATATTGTACGAACAGGTACTGGTTTTGTCGGACGAGTAAGATACAATCCTAAGTTTTGGAGGTTTGAAGTTGCTGATGAGAATGAACCGTTTGATAATATCAGAGAAAACCATGGAATATGTGAAGATTCTTGGGAAATTATTATACCTGACACTGTTAAAAGTAAATTTAATGATGTAGAAATTAAAATAATATCTAAAAATGTTATTTTATTAAAAGGTGGAGTCAATCAAGATTGCCCTAGTGAATATATGGATTCTGTTGTTAAATATATTGCTAAAATAACAGGACATAAATATTATAATCAATTTATTGAAAACTATCTAGATAATCCATATGTGAGAGTCTTAATTTTTGATTTTAACGATATTGATTTCAACAATACATTTGATGATATTAAAAATATTTGACATACTCCCATGACTAAAGTTCGTGGGATTTTTTATATTTTATTTGGAAATATCAATTATAATTTGTATATTTGCAACAGAAAATTTTAAATATAGAATATTATGAAAAAGATTTTGTTTGTTTTTTGTTTGGTTATTAGTTTTATTTTCACTTCATGTGGAAATCTAAATTTTACGAGAGGAGATTATATGATAGTACGACTAATAAGATATCCATATAATGATAATACTGTAGAATATGTCGTTAATGGATATACTGAATCAGGTGAATATATTGACCAAATAATTATTAGAGATAAAGCGAATAAATATCAAATTAATGATACACTTATTTTAGTTAAGAAATGTGCATATTCGTATTAATACTTGGTATATTCGGCACATTAATGGCTCTTATGGGGATAGTATTATCTCTTATGAGAGTTTATAACACAGAACCATTATCGACATTTATAATATTAATATTTATTACTATTTTTGTGTTAATTGGTGCTGGTGTTGGAATATATGGAATTGTTAGAATTATAAAAAGAAACCCAGAAATTTTAGAAATGTAATATGAGACAGCAAAGATTAAGAGATGCTATTATTAAGGCATATGATTTACATCATCTAGCAGATTCGGCAGTAAGTGTTGTAGCATCTCTATTGGTTTTTAGAGATTTTGATTATGATGATGAGCCTGTTGCGTCAATTACTTCATCTGGTGAAATGATTTTAGATTGGCGTGGGTATGAAATGCCTATAGAATCAGCATTACCTATTATGGAAACTGTTGGTTATATATGTCCAACAGATTTTGATGCAACATATGGAAGATGGTAAAATTTTAAAAATTAAAAAAATATGGAAAAGAGAATTGTAGATAAGATTAAAGACTTGAAAAAAGGTGATACTGTTGTAATTTATAATGACCTTGATAAACGCACACAGCCTTTTGAAACCCCTATCAAAAGTATAGGAAAGAAGTGGATTACAGTTATTAACTCTGATAAATTTGACCCTATGGGTTATGGAAATTATGGATGGAATTTATTTCCTGGTAATATGGAAGAGTATAATCAATGGGTAGAAACCCAAAAGATTGCTAAAAACATCTATAACGATTTATATAGTAAAATCTATCGACTTTCAAGAGAAGAATTGGCAATTATTGAAAAAATAATTAGTGAGTAATTATGGTAAGCACGGAAGGGTTAATAATATTAGGATTTTTCTTGTCAATGGCTGTCGTAGTATTTTGTTTGATAATTTGGCCATCTAAATCTATGAAAATTGAAAAAGAGTTTTTTCAAAAAATGAAAACTAATTCATTTGGTGTAAAAATTATTAATAATGCCCCAGCAGTGTATACACACGATGGTGAAGTTATAGATGAATCCTATATAATTAGAATTGCTATTAAAGGAGATGGCTTATATTATAAAGGCATTAGAGATGGTAACGTGGGACTTGTAGATATAAATGTTAAAAAATTTGAAAAAGGTAATATTGTATTAATCACCGATTGGACATTATGGGAAATTAAAACCTGTCATAAAAACGGTGATTATACATTAACTAAAGAAAAAGATGGTAAGAAAATTACTAAACGAATTAAACACGAAGAAATTGGTGGTAGATTAAAATATTGTTAGATTATGGATAAAATGGAAATTAAAAAAAGCGAGATTGAAAAGATGGCTATGGATTATGTTAATGAGTCGACTCGTGCTTATTGGCCTACTATTGAGAAATCATATTTTTTTGAAGGATATGTAGAAGGTATTATGGAATTTTGTCAAAAGATGAATATTAATGTAATAACAAATTCGGATGATTAACATGGAAACAATTAACACAGATGTATTTCAAGCAATTATTGATTTTGAATTATTAAAATTATATTCACTTAATGAAGTTAATAATAATTTTCCTCAAGGAAAAATATTTTATTTTGATTATGACAGCGCAGGAAGTATTTAATAAAATCATGTGGGCAGAGATTCCTTATGATATCAAAAATCGTATTGAATATGAAACTCAATTTGGGCTTCATTTAAAAACAGATATGTATAAAAGTTCTTATAAAGAAATGTGGGAAAATTTTAATATAGATGGTGTAAGACAATTGTTACATAATCTTGGTTATAAAACATCTATTGATATATTGAAATTTGAAAGCGGTGAAATTGATGAGAAACTAACAATTTCTTGGGATTTCAGTATTAAAGAATAAAAATATGGAAACAATTTTATGGATTATAATCGCAATATTGCTTGGAATAATAATATTTTGCGGAGTTTTTATATATCATTTGGCTTCAATAAGTGGCGTTTTTACAGAAGCAATATGGAGCGTAATTGACAAACGACTTAAAAATTAATAAAATATGACATCAACAAAAACTTTTGAAGAAATACGAAATATGGTTTTTATTTTAGGTACCGTATGTGAAGAGTACTTTCATGACAAATATAAAAATCAAGATGACTTTTCATTTGCTGGTTGGGATTTTGATAGAGCCAATGCAGATAATATTATTTTAACATTTTTCCATGGAGATAGTGTTGATAATGAGATTGAGTGTAGGGAAATGGTCAGTATTTTAACATTAATGGATTTTATTAAAAATAGATAAATTATGAAAGAGATTAACATTAAGAAAGCAAAGCCTGGTATATATTACCGAGTACACGGTGATGACATTGAGCCAATAGATTTTGTTAAATATTTTGAAGTAGTTCATGAGGATGAAGATGTTTATGAGTTTGAAACTGAGGATGTAATTTATCCATATATAAAATATATACATCACGCTTGCGGTTGCTCATATACCAAAGAAGAAACAATCCCTTATAATCGTAATTGGCATTTCTTTGAAACGTTGGATGATGCTGTGGCTTATGTTAAAGATAAGTATTATGCTGATAAAATTCAAGAGCATCTAGACGCTATTAGAGAAATAGAGGATAATATTAAAAATGTAAGAAATAATGCAGAAAAACGCCATTTAGCATAAATTATGAAACTTCAAGAAGAACTAAATAATATAAGAAAAAAGTTACTTGCATTTGAATATGCTTATGGTATGTGTGGTTCAAGTCCTTGTGAGGATTGTAATGAATTTAGACATATAACAACCGATGAGGAAAGGACTGAATTTATAAAATGTGTTAATGAAGTACGTTGCCAGGAAGCAAAAGATTATAATGAAAAATATGATAATTTTGTTAAAGAATATTTAAATACTAAATAATATGTGGCTAATTTTAAATAAAGAATTTTATGATGCAGAACTTAAAGATTGTAGAGCAGTATCTGCATATGATAACTTGGTTGATGCGAAAGAGGGCCTAAAAAGGTTAGTTGATAATTTACCAGAATATAAAAAGCATTTACTTAATAATTTAGAGTGGCAAAATGATATGTCGTTTGTTATTGGTGATAGAATAGGATGGTGGGACAGCTATTTTATCGAATATGTTGAAACTAATAAATATTTGTAATTTATGACTTGGTTATGCGTAGATAAAAATGGTTCAGAGTGGGCATTTGATGGACCTCCTGAGCGTGGAGATGTTGGTTGGACTATGAGTTATGATACCACATCATGTGTAGAGTTACCTAAAGGTTCAATTGAAAAACTTATTGGAAAGAAATTAACCTGGAGAAGTAATCCTGTAGAGATTTAAATAGTGAATTTTAATTAAATAAAAATGTAATTTATGGCATGGGTGGCAGTAACTAAAACAGGTATAGAAACAATGTTTCGTAATTGCCCTATGAGATATAGGGGATTCTGGATTGATGAACAAGAACTTAAATTATTCAACGAATGTTTTAAATATAAACATGAAATTGATGAAGATTGTTCCATAGAATTACCAAGTGGAACAATAGAGAAGATAATAAATAAAAAATTAACTTGGGAGGATGACCCTGTAGAAATTTAAAAAATATGTGTAAATATTGTGATTTAAGAGAAGATATTCATCTGTATGGCGAACCCACAGATATGTTGGGTGAAGAAATTTGTGATGGCAAATATGAGGCCTGTAGAATAATTGAAAGGGATGAGCGACATTATATACAGCTTACTGGTAGTTATGAAACATTATCAGACCCTATTTCATGGTGCCCATTTTGTGGGAGAAGATTATATGTTGAAGATTAAAAATTATGAATAATATGAATTATCCACCTTATTATAAGCCTGTATTTGTTAAATATATATTACGAGGTCTTAGAGAGGAACATATTGATAAAATGTGGCTTGCTGTTAATGATGACGGGGAGTATATTTGGACTTTAACAAAAAATAGTCAATGTTGGCCTGATGGGTTAATTAAAGTAATTAATTGGTGGGAATGTTCTACCAATAGTGAAAATGTAGATTCAACTAAAAATTATTAAATATGAATGAAGAAAAAAGTATAAAATTATTAGATGAGTTTTTCGAAAAAACATCGGATGAAACATTAGATGAGTATATACGTAGAGTAAACAAAATGGATGTTGCGGATGATGTTGCATTTGAAGAATATATAACATATCTTAATGAAATATTTAATAATTCTCTTGAAGAAAAATAGATAAGTAATATGAAAGACAAATTTGAAGAATATTTAGAGGATTGTGCTGAAGTTGGAATGAAAATTAAGGCAATTCAGAAAGCAGAACGTGAAAAAGTTATTGATGAAATTTGTACATTTTTAGATGAACATTTATATACAGGCACAAGCACTGGCGATTATGATTATGGCCAAGAGTACATTGTTTCAGATTTTAATAACGCAACAGATTTAATACTAACACTTCGTAAAAAATTTGAGGAATAAGATATGGTATATGTTTTTTTAATAATGATATTATTACATATCATTGATGATTTTGTTTTACAGCCCATTTGTCTTTCCAAATTAAAGCAAAAGTCATTTTGGGAGACTTATATAAAAGATGATGAGAAATATAAATTTGATTATAAGGTAGCCTTGGTTATCCACGCATTATCTTGGGCAATAATGATTCATTTACCTTTAATGGCAATAGGAGTTAATGAATATGGTATATTGCTTTCAGTAACAATAAACACAATTATTCACGCATGGATTGATGATGAAAAAGCAAATAAACTTAATATTACTTTATTTGAAGACCAAATAATGCATTTAATTCAAGTTGGTTGTACTTGGGCTTTATTAACTTTATAAAAATATTTTAATTATAAACGATTGGAGAAATAAACAATGAAAACAAATATAAACATAAAAATTGATTATACTATTAGCCCAATTTTCAATAAAGGTATTTTTAATAAAATAGTTTATAAATTTAACTTAAAGAATACAACATTAGTTAAAGGTATATTAAGACTAGATGATATTATTAAAACAATACCATATATTGAATCGTTAAATGGTGATTTCTACTCAACACTTTTAGAGACTATTGTTGAATGTATTATTACTGAATTAGACGAAAAAATAGGTGTGAAAATTAATAGGGAAGCGTTCTGTAATGAATATGCAGATTTACTTGTAAATTTTATATCCGAATTGAAAACGAACGTAAAAGATATACAAATAATGTTGAAAAAATGTACGTACAAAGTAGTTAGGAGAAATAAGTCATATGATAAACGCAAATTGGCTTTTTACGAAAATAAAAAGAAAGTTGCAGAAGCATATCCTTGGGGTGGTTGGTATGCATGGAATAATACTTTTATTGATGAGTTAACAAGAGTGAATTGTCGTCACTATGTTCTTAAAAATCTTTATTGGTTAATTGGTAAAGATTGTGATAAAAATGAATGGAATTATCATATTGAAAATCTTAGTAGAGGAAAGGGTGTTGATGGTAAAATTGATAAATTGTCTATGTTCTTTAATGAAGATGAAAAATTAACAGCGTTAGAATCATTTGAAAATAACTAAAAAATAATATGACAGTAGAAGATATTAAAGAAATACGTATTCAATATGCTAAATTAGCAAATTTAGTCTTTAAATGGTTTAGTAATAATTATAATCTTCAAGATTTTTATGTTGAAAGATGGGAATTTGATTGTTTTGAAGACGATAGAATAAGAATAGTTTATAGTGACATGTTTAGAATAACACACAGTGTGGCTGTCTCTTTTGATGAACTTTTAAAATATGAATAAAAATGAACGGAAAATGTGAAAAATGCTTCTATTATTCAGGGAATAATGTGTTATTGCCCCATTGTTTTCATCTTAATTCTGCAATAGTACCTGGTTGGAACCATTACTATGAAGACAAAGAATGTCCAGAATTTGTAGATAAAGAAAATTATTGTAATAAACTTAAAGAATTCTTCGAAGCAAATATAGAAGATTTTGTTCAAAACGAGGTTAAGGAAACTAAACCACAAGCAGAACAACGAGAATTTATAGTTACCCATGGAACACCTATGTTGGCAGTTACTACAGATAGTATTATTGCTAAGATTAATTTCATAGATAATTACTATGGTAATCTATTTTTAGATGCAATTAAACAGGGCCAAAATATAGTAATTAAACCATATGGTCATGCTGAACATGATGATGAAGGTAATATTAAAAAGTTTAATTTAGTCGGATTTAATATTGGTAACTTCACCCAAGAGGAGATTAAAGAAACTAAGCCACAGGTAGAACAAGTTAGTTCAAAGCATCATTATATTGGAAAATATGTTCATGCTGGTGGTGAACTTAATGGAATAGTAGGACATATTGTTGATGTAAAACTTGAGTCTGATGATATTTTTGGTGAAGAACTATGGGTTTACATTAAAGATGAAGAAGATGGAACTATTCATAAATACGGTAAAGAGGAAATTCAAGAAATAGTTATTGGTATTACATATAAAGATTTAGAATAAAGCATTTATTATGAGTTACGTAACATCACATTTAATTGTAGAGCATAACAATGATACTTGGACTGAATGTCCTTGTTGTGGAGAATATATATTTGTTGACGATGAAGAATTAAATCAATATTATGATTATGAAACTGTTTCATTATATTGTCCTGAATGCACAACTATATTCTATTTAGAAAAAGAGGAAGATTAATTCTTCCTTTTTTTGTTTTTATTAAAATTATTTTGTATATTTGCAAAAAAATAAACGAATTAATTGATGAAAAAAAGAAAAATAACTAAACCAACTCTATTTCTTCATGATTTCAAACAATTAGAAAGTGATAAAAATGTTTGGGTTAAGAGAGTGCCAATCAGATATTCTCATGATGCATTGATATATACATATCATTGGAAAGAGCGTATTTTGAAATATACTTGTTATGATTGTGTTGGTTTTATTGAATATACTGGACAAATATGCAAGGAGCATGAGGCATATAAAGAAATTATAATTAATTAAAACAAATATGGAATTAGATTTAATCATTTACGCTTTATTATTAATGTTTGCTCTACAATGCATTCTTATTTTAATAGTAGGATTAGTTTTAAGGAACAAATTAAATGATATGGAAAATACTATTAATGAATATGTAAGAATGATATATAAAAAATTTTAGATATTATGGGAAAGAAATTAGCGATAAGAGGCCATTTAATGCGTGGTAAGGAAGTTATTGAGCTGTTGGAAATGATGGGTGGAAAAAATATTCGTGAGCATAAGTATGATGGTTCATCGAATATGTATAGTTATTATATTAGTAACGATATAATATTAAATGATAGACTTTCAATTATTGAAGATGATGATTTTATAATTTTTACCCTTGATGAGTTCTTGGAGAAATATCCATTTTATAACGGCGATAAAGTGTTTGATATAGCAGATGGGGACCCAGGAATTATAACAGCCATGAAATGGGATGAAGATGTTTCTGATATGAAATATCATGTTGCTTTTGATAATGGAGATATGGGTTGGTACACAAATGATGCAATTGGGTTTTTGAACGAAGATAATAAAGAAATGAAACAAGATATAGAAACAAACCAGTGTAAAGTAAATGGTTTAAAAAGAGGTGATGAATATCCAATAATGGAAGGTGTTGAATGCAATGAATGCATTAAATATTATTTTCCTGAAGGATATGAATTTGTTAATACAGATGATACAGGAGTATATCTTAAACCAATTAAGCCTAAATATCCAGATAACTATGAAGAGTGCGTCATAATTGCTAAAAATATACACGGATACGATATTCATATAGACGCTCCCGCATATAGGGGATTAATGGAATCATTTATTAAACTTCTTATTTGTTGTGATGCATATTGGAAAATAGCGGGCGAGGAACTGGGATTAGACAAGCCTTGGGAACCTGATTGGAACTCACTTGATAAAAAATATAATATTTACAATTATAGGGGTGACATTAAATATGATTATTTTACAGTTATAGATAGATGTTTATTGGTATTCCCGACAGAAGAAATGCGTGATGCCTTTTATGAGAATTTCAAAGATTTAATTGAACAATGTAAAGAGTTATTGTAATATGGAAGATATAAAAAACAAACTTGATGAAATACTTTCTTTATATGATAAAGATGAGTACAGATGTGGAGGATATTCTATGACACAATATTCTCATATTACTGCTCCAGAAGATTATATTGAAAGTAGAACATATTGGGATACTCTACAAAGTAGAGCAGATGATATGTATTATATGTTATCTGATATTAAAACAATTATTGAACAGTGTAAAGAGTTATTGTAATATGAATACGCTTGAATATATAGATGGTCTTTTTAATACAGCATTGGAGTATTATCAACATAAAGATGAGGTGTCAGTTGCGGATAGCCAAAGCATATTGTTGAGTATTTCAGATAAAATTAGAAAAGAACTTAATAATAATTTTCTAAAAGTTTGTATGGATATATTAGAGCATAACCCACAAATTGCCAATAGAATTTGTTATGGTGATTATATGCTTCCATTTGATAAAGTAGAGATAAAATTTGGTGAAAATAAATAAAATTAGAAAATAATTATGAAATTTTGGATAGCAAGAGATGAGAACGGTGTATTGGCTTTGCACGAAAGTGAATCATATTGTCGTTATAATAAATGGCATAACGGTAACCAGGAATGGGTTTTAGACCAAAGCTTTTTCCCTGAAGTAACATTCGAAAATAGTCCACAACAAGTTGAACTTAAATTGATTAAGGAATAATAAAATATGAAAACAAATGATTGGATTAATGTAAAGGATAATTTACCTGAATTATATGAAGAAGTACTTGTGTGTGTAAAAAATGATAATGGGTTCTATCAAGTTCGTATAGGGGCCCTTCAACAAAATAAAAGTTCTAAACTTCCCATTGGTTCATGGTATGTTGAACGTGAAGGTATTTTTATTAAACACATTACACACTGGCAATATATTGTTTTACCAAAAAATGAAGAAAATTATGAAAAATGATTTTGTTGACCCCAAAATAATGCATATGACCTTTGTATATTGTATGAATTTTGGTGGGCCTAAAGATTGTTTCGGACATTTGCATAATATATCATTTAATTTATATGATGCGGATGGAAATGAATTAACCGATGAAAATAGATATACATCAAGAATTTATTTCAAATGTAAGTGTGATGAATGCGGGTTTGAAACTATGTTATCATTTGACCCTGACGCACCAACAATTTTATATTAATTTTAAAACTTATGAGATATAAAAGAGGAGATAGAGTAAAAATTAAGAGTCTTGATTGGTATAATAAGAATAAAGACCAACATGGACGAGTTGCTTGTGGTTATCATGTATTTACCGAAGATATGTCAAAATTTTGTGGATGTACAATGATAGTTTGCAATAGAACTAATCTCGGTGTGATGACTATGGGTGGTAGTGCAAGTTATTGGACTGATGAAATGATTGAAGGTCTTGCAGTTGACATTCAAGAAGATAAAATGGTAAGTCTTAATAAAGTTGAAAAATATCTTAGAGAAAATATTATTCTTTATGTATGGGCAACTAATTTGGACCAGCGAGAAGAATGGTTTAATAATTTTCATAAAACAATGGAGGAGTAAAATATGATAAATACTCAAATTAACCTTTTAAGAAGAGAAATAAAGGATTTAGAAGCCCAGAGGGTTATGTTAAAACTTTTGATAAAAGAATATACAGATAAGGCTGAAACTTTACGAAATATGACATGGAAACCCAATTTTGTACCTGGGACTGATGAATTGCATTTTAATAAATGGAAAAGTTTTTCAATTGCTGCAAATAAAAAAGCGTTAAATGAATTGGTGCGCCAAGCAAAAACAACTGTTAGACATCTAAAATTTTTACAAAAAGATTTAACACAACTTAGTTTAATAAATAAAACATGATGATAATTTAAATAGAAAATAATATATGGAAAGTTTTATGGGACAGTTGATTCTCGATGATGAGATAGACTATGAAGCAGCAAAGGAGTGTCTTGAAGA
>JAEIGA010015763.1_pt1 | contig 11502 bp, 5 predicted proteins | sample 9270691 | NCBI WGS metagenome assembly JAEIGA01 (sample SAMN17057246, study PRJNA624740) | gut metagenome | biome: biome; isolation source: fecal sample | host: Bos grunniens | place: China: Xizang | collected 2019
AGTCTGGCGGAAGAGATGCGAGTGCACCTGCGGCAAAGGTGTCCATGATGAGGTTGACCCACAGCATCTGGGTTATTGTGAGCGGCGAGTCTTTACCCAACAGCGAACCGAGAAGTACGATGAGGCAAGCCGCAACATTGATTGTGAGCTGGAAGAGGAGGAATCGCTGTATGTTTCGATAGAGTGAGCGTCCCCACATGACGGACTTGACAATGCTGCCGAACGAGTTGTCAATAATGGTAATGTCGCTTGCTTCTTTTGCTACGGATGTTCCGTCGCCCATAGACAGGCCAACTTGTGCGGCTTTGAGCGCAGGCGCATCGTTAGTTCCGTCGCCTGTCACGGCAACTACTGCGTCTTCTTTCTGGAGCAACTGCACAAGGCGCTGCTTGTCGGTAGGTCTAGCGCGGCACATGATTTTGAGGCTGTTTACTCTCTTTGCGGCTTCTTCATCGCTGAGCGCTTCGAAGTCTGGACCAGTAATTATGCACTCAGCGGTGTCGCTATCAGTCCAAATGCCTATCTGTCGGGCTATTTCGCGTGCTGTGCCAGGTGTGTCGCCTGTTACAATCTTTATGCCAATGCCTGCATCGATACAGGTCTTAACGGCGTCAGGGACATCTGCGCGGACAGGATCAGAGATGGCTACGATGCCGAGGAAGGTGAGTTTTACATTCTCGGCTAATCTGCCGTTGGCAAATACATGGTCCTTCTCGCCATCTTCAAGGATGCGGCAGGCGAATCCGAGCGTACGCATAGCCTTGTTTTGGTAGGCGAGCAACTGGCTTTCAATGGCAGTACGGCAAGTCTCAAGAGGCGCATTGCCTTCAGTACTTGCCACGAAGTTACAGTTCTTGAATATGATTTCCGAAGCTCCCTTGACATAGAGTACGTCTTTGCCAATCAATGGCGAATGGACCACGGTAGCCATATATTTGCGCTCGGTAGAGAAGGTTAACTGGTTAGCGACCTTTGCTTCTTTGCGCAGTTTATGGTAATCAGTTCCTTGCGAATGGAGCCATAGGAGTAGTGCTCCTTCGGTAGGGTTGCCTATAGGTTTTGCTTTGCCTTCTTCGATGTTAAGTTCGGCTGTGGAGTTTACTGCTAACCCCTCTTTGATGAGTGCGCTCATCAAAGATTCGTCCAGACACTGCTCCTTCAGACCGTAGAAGTTTGTTTGGTATATCTGCATCTGGTTCTGTGTCAGAGTGCCAGTCTTGTCTGTGCAGATTACGGTAGTCGCTCCCATAGTTTCGCAAGCGTGCATCTTGCGCACGAGATTGTTAGACTTGAGCATGCGGTTCATGCTGAGTGCAAGGCTGAGAGTTACGCTCATTGGCAATCCCTCAGGTACGGAAACTACGATGAGCGTCACTGCCACCATGAAGTTGTGGAGCATGTGCGACACGATATCCATAGTACTGAGCTGTTCTGCCGAGAAGAAGGTCTTTGCGCTGAGTGCGACGAAAATGATGGTTGCAACGGCATATCCGAGTTTGCTGATGAGAGAAGCAAGACGCCCAAGCTGTATTTGCAACGGCGTGTCGAGTTCGTTGTCCATCTGCGCGCCCTGGTTCACCTTGCCGTATTCGGTTGCATCGCCCACTTTTTCTACTTGCATTACTCCGTGTCCGTCTACCACTGTTGTTCCGCGCATTACACGGTTGGAGGCATATGTAGCATCCTTGTCGAAGTCGGCCTCAACGGTCGTTTTGCTGATTATAGGTTCGCCCGTGAGAGACGATTCATTGACTTGCAGCGATACCGATTCGAGCAGAATGCCGTCGGCAGGTATCTCGTCGCCAGTGTTGAGCAGGACTATGTCGCCCACAACAATGTCCTTGCGAGGAATCTGCCTTACAATACCGTCTCTTACTACGGTGACAAGCACGTCGTCGTTGACAGTGTTGAGCACGTCGAACGCCTTATTTGCCTTTGCCTCAAAAATGAATCCGATGGTGCTTGCCAGCATAATTGCGAAGAATATGCCGAGCGGTTCGAGAAAAGCCGCGATGCCTTCCTGGGCAGGCCCCCAGCAATGCACCCCTGATATCACCATTGACAGCACCCATGCCAAAAGAAGAATCTTAATGATAGGGTCGTCAAATTTCTCCAGAAAGAGTTTCCATAGTGGAGTCTTTGCTGGAGGGGTAAGTATATTTGTACCGTATTTGCGTCTGCTCTCTTCTATTTCGGTAGAGGACAGACCATTACGCTTGGTTTCATTTTCCATGTGAGGTGTAGTATGGTTTTATGTCATTATGATTTCTATGATTTTTGCTTAAGCATTTTTTTATAAACGCTTCTCCGTTTTTCTGTAAACGCAGTAGCGTTTTCTTCTTAAAAGTTTAGCAAATTGAAACAAACTTACAAACTTATGCTTGATTCTTAAAGCATTATCTCGTTTTTATATGTTTTCTTAACAGATTAAGTATTTACCAATAGTTTTTTGTTCGGATTTATGCTAACTCTATGTAGCAAAACACAGATGAGAATAAAAGAAAAGGAGGCAATCCATAGCTGGATGCCTCCTTTGTGTATGACGCCTTTTTCGTTATTTCATGTTCATCGCCATGCGGTCGTAGTAGAACAAGTAACTGAATGTCTGGTTGGTCTTTGTGAGAATCTCGCAAATGACAGGCATGTCGAACTCTACGCTGTCGAATGTGTCACTGAGTCTTCCAGTGATTTGGCCAGAGGTAATCATTCCTGTTGCTCCTAGGCTGACGATACGCAGACGGCAGTCCTGAAGGTTCGGATCGTTGCCTGTACTGTCGAAATTAACGCCTTCAGCGATGATGGTTCCGCAGGTGATTTTAAGTTCTACGGTTTCTTTGCCTCCAACATTGACGCTCTTGAATTTGATAGGCATAGCTACGTTACCAGTTTCAAGAGAGATAATGTTGCCGTTTGCGTCAGCGAGAGGAGTGAGGAGATATTCCTTGCCGTAGTTCTCGTCAGCGTCGTCGTAGCCGGTAAGTTCTGCTTCCCATGCCATAGGGGTGCCTGTGAATCCGTCGATTATGCTAACAACCCATTTGCCTATGATGCGGTCGTAAGGGGTGTTGTCGTTATCAACTACGTTTATATCGACAGATGCAAGTTCTGAATCGATGCTTGCACCGTTTGCGCTGATGATTTTGACTGTAAGGATGCGCTCTGCCTCGTTAATGATTCGGTCGTCGACTAGCTGAATTTCAATGCCTGCTTCTTTCTTGCCAGCAGGGATAGTGACAGTACTTGATGTGACGATAAAGTTTTTGTCTTTAACGTAGTCAGCACTGTTTGATGAAACTTCTACAGTGACGCGCACAGGGCCGTTCTGCTCTCCGTTAACAGACACAGGGACTTTAAAGAGCTTGTTCTCCTTTACCTCGTACATTGCAGCGTTTTCTGGCTGCTTCATGCTTACGTTAGCGTCTCCAGTGTTGAAATCATCGTCGTCAGAACAAGATGTCAAGAATGCTCCGGCGCAGATGGCCATTAATAGATATATTCTTTTCATAAGTTTCTTAGTTTAATGATAGATACAACTTAGTTTAGTATCCAGGATTCTGCTGATCCTTGATTTGAGGGTTTGCATCAAGCTCGTCCTTAGGAATAGGCCAAACGAGGCGGTAATCATCAGCTTCATAGCTAAGTTGGCTGTTGAGAGAATAAACAAAGGCGTCCGCTCCGTATTGAGTTTCGCCACGAGTGAATCCCATGTTCCAGCGCTTAAGGTCAGCCATGCGGAAGCCTTCTCCGAGGAGTTCGCGATGACGCTCATCGTAAATTTCAGCAATGAGGTCTACTCCAGAGTATGTCTTGTTTCGATAGTTTCTGATTCGCTGACTCTGGATTGATGACAGGTAGAAGTTTGCCAATTCTTCCTGACCGATATTTGCATAACCTTCTGCAGCAATTAGATAGAGTTCTGACGCACGGAAAGGTTTTGACATATTGGCATAGTTAGAACTTGCTCCTGTAGCGTAAAGTTCTGGGTTTCCAGGATATTTGGTAAATCCGGAGATATAAACCTTAGTTCCTGACTCTTCAAGAATCGCATCTCCTAAACATGACAACAGACGGATATCGTTGTCGCTGTAAAGGTAAGCTGTAGTGTTGGTTGGAATGTAGTCAGGATTCTGTGTCTGCGACAAGAAATTGCTTCCTGTTGCGCTTCCCTGATGGTTGAGATCCATCTGCACTCGCCATAGGATTTCTGTTGCACTGTCGTCAGTCCACATCTTGCGGTAGTCATTGTATGTGGCAAGCGGATAGCGCTCTTTGTTGATGAGGCTTTCAGCTGTTTTTGCTGCTTCTTCGTCGTAACCCATATTGAGGTAAACTCTCGCTTTGAGCGCTTTTGCTACGTCGCTCGTGATGTATTGTGACATAGCCATAGGTTCTGTGTAGTAGTTCTCTTCGTAGAGGCTGAGAAGACTATCGGCCTTGCTGATGTCGCTTAAAATTAAGTTGTAAGTTGCACGAAGTGAACTGCGTCCTGGATAGGTCGTGTTGTCGCCTGTAGGAGCATAAGTTGTTTGAAGTGAGAGTCCTAAACCTTCCTTGTCCAAATCTTCGGCGTGTTTGTATGAACCGCAAAACTTATCTGCAAGATTTGAGTAACTGAATGCTCGAATAAAGTAAGCTTCTCCGAGATAGCGATTCAGTTCGTGGCGTGAGTCTTGTGGATAAAATCCTGTCTCAATGCGCTCTTCAACACCGTTGATGAGGAAATTAGTTCCTGCGATAACAGAATAGTAACTGCCATAGATGGATGCAACCTCACCTGTGGTTGCGAGGATGTTTCCATTGTAAAAATCCATCAATCGGTTGCCGTTTCCTCTTACAGCATGGAAATCGTCAAGTTGAATCTCGCTGAGGATAATGAAACCGCCTGTTGTGACGCTGCGCATATATGTATAGAGTCCGTTACGGAAGGATTTGCACTTTTCTACAGAGTTGAGTGCATCGGTGTCGGTTGTAGAACCTTCTGGCGACTTGTCCATGTCACATGACGCAAGAGTGAATGCAGCTGCTATGAGCGCTAAAAATATCTTTTTCATTGTATTGGTCCTTGTTTTAGAATGTTATTTCACAACCGATTATGTACTCTCTTGTGTTAGGGTAGTTAAACTGGATTACGTTTGAATCTGGTTCTGGGTCGAAACCTGTGTACTCTGTGAAAGTCAGGAGGTTGCGTCCTGTTGCATAGACATTAATGCCCTTAACGAACTGGATCTTTGATAACCAAGCCTTAGGTAGGTCGTAGCCGATAGTCAATTTCTTGAGACGGCAGAACGAAGCGTTCTCAAGCAGGTGGTCGTCCATCTGCATCTGTTCTGTAGCAGCCGGGATATCGGTGATTTGTCCAGGGGTAGTCCACATGTTGAGCATGTCTTCGCTTTGGTTGTACGTGCCTCCCATAGCCGCATTTTCGTAGAAATATCTATCGTTATTCATAGCGTACTTACCAAGAGCCCAAGTAAAGTCTGCGCTAACAGTAAGTCCCTTCCACTGGAATGTTGTGCCGAAACCTCCTGTCCAAGGTGCAAATCGCTGCTTACCTGTGAATACAGAATTATTTGTGGCATCGTAAGTCTTTGTGAGGTTGCCGTCAGCGTCATACCAAACTTGCTTACCGTCGCGTGAATCGATGTGCGAACGCTCTACTAAATAGAACTCTCCGAAAGGTTTTCCAACTTGAAGTTTGAGTCCAGAATTGCTGATTACGTATTCGTCAAGTCCGTTGAAAAGCTCTGTAATCTCGTTCTTATTGTAGTTGACGTTAGCTTTGACTCCCCAGTACATGTCTGGCTTATTGATGATGTCGACATCAACGTTAATGTCAATACCTTTATTTACCATAGCACCGATGTTTCCTGCACCAGATGAAAAACCTGTTGTGTAAGAGTATGGAATTGAAAGCAACATGTCTGATGTCTTCTTGTGGTAATATTCAAAACCGAGCGTGAAACGGTCGAACACACGTGCCTCAAATCCGATGTTAGCTTGCGCCACAGTTTCCCATGTAAGGTCTTTTACACTTGATTGTGAGAGGATAAGACCGTTTTCTCCGTTGTACTGAACACCTTGTCCTGATACCAAGCCAAAGTATGCATAGTCACCGATTGAGGAGTTACCTGTAGTACCGTAACTGGCCTTGAGATCCAATTGGTTTAACCACGGTTTGAAGTTTTCCATGAAGTTTTCTTTCATCATGTTCCAGCGTCCACCTATAGACCAGAACGTAGACCAACGGTTGTCTTTTGAGAACTTCGAACTTCCGTCGCGACGCAAACTTGCGCTGAAGAAATATTTGTCCGAATAGTTGTATGAAGCTTCACCGAAGAAAGAGTTGAATACAGTTTCCACTACAGACTGACTTACTACAGGTTCTTCTGTAGCGTTGGTTATAAGTGTCAAATCTGGATCAGAGAGGCCGGCGCGGTATGCAGAGAACCCTTCTGATTTTGAAATGATAGCCTCTTGACCAAGCAGAACCGTGAACATGTGTTTCTTATTGATATCAAATATGTATTCTGCCGTGTTAGTTGCTGTCAATTGGTAGTAGCGTGAAGTCGATTCAGTACGGCTGGCAGAAGAACCGTCTCCAAACATATCTACGAGGTCGCCCATTGGTGATACGTAAGATTTAACAGGCTTTGTCAATGAACTGTATTTGTCGTCATAACTTGATAATGCCTGTGATGCTCGTAACACCAGACCCTTGATTGGTGTGATTTGTTCGTAGATGTTAGCATCTAAGTGAATAGTTCTGCTTGCTCGTTCACGATTGTCTGCCAAATAGTATGGGTTGAAAAGCTTTGAGTAATGCAAATAGTCTGCGCGCTCTCCAAAAGTAGCTTTACCATTAGCATCAACGGTATAGTAGTTTGGCGAATCGTCCGGACGGGCAAGACGCGCAAAAACAGTGGGATTAGTTGTGTAAATACCGTCTGAGGCGTTCTGCTCTGGGTTAGTCTCGCTCTTGTTGTAGCTCAAGTTAACGTCGAATCCGACCTTGAACATATCAGATATACGGATGTCTTCGTTGAAGCGCAAAGAAGTGCGTTCTACTCCAGACTGCGGCTCAATACCTTCTTTTGAGAAATGATTGAGTGAGAGGTAGTAGTTAGTATTTTCAGAACCTCCGTTTACAGATGCGTTAAGTTGGTATGTCGGAGCGTTATCTCTGTACACATAGTCAGTCCAGTCTGTATTGATTCCATTAGCCGTTACTATATTCTTGTGCTGAATCCAGTTTGGGTTGTTCTTGATAGATGGGTCTAGCAGTTCCTGGAATTTCATGTATTGCTGAGCGTTCATCATTTTTGCTCCGCTATTAATCATATTTGACACACCAAACATTGCTCCAACTCTAACAGTTGGTTTTTCGCCCATTTTGCCTTTCTTTGATGTAAGTACGATAACACCATTAGCCGCACGGGAACCGTAGATAGCAGTGCTTGAGGCGTCTTTCAGTACTGTGACGCTAGCTATGTCAGCAGGGTTTAATGCATTAAATACATCGTATGTGATAGGGCTGCCGTCAAGTATGAACAGAGGGGTAACTCCTGCAGAAATAGAGTTGACTCCACGCATGCGGATTGATGCTGACGCTGTTGGCTCACCTGAAGATGACAGCACTGACAATCCTGCAATCTGTCCTTGCAAAGCGTCAGTGAAGTTTGCGGTGGGAATATTTTGGATTTTATCAGCATTGATAGTTGCTACAGAACCTGTCACCGAACCAAGTTTCTTTGCCGAACCGTAGCCCATGACAACGACTTCGTCTACAAGTTCTGCGTCCTCTTGAAGGACGATACGGAGGTTTGTGCCTGCCTTTGCCTCGATTATTTGCGGTTTCATGCCGACGAAGGCAACAGTAATTGTTTTTGTAGCAGCAGGAACTTCCAGGGTGAATTTTCCATCGAAGTCAGTTGAAACTCCGATGCCTGTGTTGCCTGTAACGGTGACGGTTGCGCCAGGGAGTGGAGAACCGTCAATTCCGTCAACAACCACGCCTGTCACTTTCTTTGTGCTTTGTGCCAATGTTGTAGTAGACACAAGCAGGGCGGTTGTTAGAAAAAATAGTAGTTTCTTTAACATATTTGTTTGTTTTGTCGTTTCCTTCTATGCTTATTTCACGATTTTCACAGTAGGGTGGTTTTTGCCACCGAAGCGAACAATGTATGTGCCACGTCCGAGATCAGAAGCATCTAATGTACAACTTCCAGAAGAAGGCAAGTCTGTCGCCTTAACCAGAACGCCGGCTGCGTTGAATACGGCAACGGAGTTGATACCATCTCCATAGTTCAGCTGTAATGTGTTGTCTGCAATGCGTGCCATTACGGATTTCTGTGTGTCTACACCTTCTATGCCAGTGATGGCGCTACCCTGAAGAATAGTGAAAGTTATGTCGTTGCAGAGAGAAGTGATCTTGACGTTTGCAGAACGTCCGTCCATATCTGATGGCATCGCTTCTGCTATGAACTTGAGAGTAACAGTCCCTGTTGATTCGTCAAGAGACTTTTCCAAAGTGCACCATTCAGGCATGCCTTCTATTGTCCAATCTTCTGGGCTGAAATAAGTATCGCAAGTAAATGTTTTGTTTCCTCCCGCGTCTGGTACTTCGAAGGTGTATCCGTCAATCGAATAGAGGTAAGGGAATATCGCATTTGAGTGAATGCAGAAAGAACTCTTTGCGTTACCGATTCCGTCTGCATTGGTTATCAAGCCTTCGAGAGGGTAGAGGATGTAGCTCGAGTTCGATGTTTCAAGACTGAGCAAGGCGTAGTTCTTGTCAGAGTCATGTGGCAACGGCTGGGCGAGAGGGGCGATGTTGATAAGGTTTTTCTGTTGGAATCCATCGATGTAGATCATTACAGGCTCATCAATGATCACTGCGTCTGTAAAGTTGAACGTCATGATGTATGTGCCAGCAGAAGTGAGAACAACGTCTCCTGCAGTAGTGAACGTATTAGCGATTACTTCATCTGTAATAGTTGTTGTGCCGTCTTCTTCAATCACAACCTTGTAGATTGTGCAGTTGAATCGGAGCGACTTAGACAATGACTGGCACTTGTAGAGTGGCAACCAAACCGATGTCAGAACATAAGGACTTGCAGGTTTGTCATAGTAGTTTGCTACGCCTGTAACCTTACCTGTGAGACCTTCTGTTTGGCCAAAGAAAACTTCGGAACCAGAACCGAATAAGTATTTCCCCTCAGTGATTTGTCCCCACCAGTAAGACTTTGTTGGATCCCAGTTAGTCATTCCAAGAAGGACAGAACCGCCCTGTCCGTCATCGAAAGCAGAGTTTCCTCCAAACTTATATAGTCCTGTAATATCGTCAGCATCAGCACGATTGATTGAAGTTGCTGTCAATTCAGGGAACTGGTAGAATCCACTGGCGCGGTTAGCAGGGATTACTAGGTCACGCTCAGTTGATTTGCCATTGAGTGTTTCCATGTCCTCAGGAAGGGCGTATGACCATGCAAATTCGTCGGCGTCTTCATTCGACATGTTCTTCCATACAGACTCTCTGTCTGCAGGGAGAAGCGTGTATTTGTTTTGGTCGCCCAACCATAAACCATCTTGGGAGAAACCATAGAAGAACGAACCTTCAGGAGTTGCGAATTTAGCAATTGGTAATTTGTCACTAACTCTCACTGCGTCAAGCAGGATAGTTCCGCCTTCTTTGCCTTTGTAGCGGAATGCAATACGGATATTTTCTCCAGCAAAATCCTTGAGGGGAAGAGCGAAGTGATTCCACTTGAAGTACATGAGTTCTGCCATCTTTGTGGTGTCTGCTATAGCCTCGTTAATTTGATTCTTAACGATTTCAGACAGTTTGTATACAGATGTATAAACGCTTTCGTCGTTTGTAGGTCTTCTTGTTGATGTCGTTACGAGGACTTCAAGGTCGAATGACGCGCGTTCGAAATCAATAATTTCCTCTTCGTTTTCGTAAAAGAGGTGCATAGAGATTGGAGCATATGCCAAGTCGAAAATTAGGAAGTTGTTTTCCTGAATATCTGTGATAGCAGGCGAAACAATCCATTCGTCCTGCTCTGGAGCCAATTGGATAAGTGTGCTGTCCTCGTCGTAAAAGTCGTAGCCGTATTGCACCATTGCCACGTATGCTCCGTTGGTTGCGTATGGCGCATAATATCCATCAGTCTGGTATGCTTGCCATGTGGTGTTGTAGCCTGTAGTGGCAGATAGTGTGCTTTCTGAAGCGGAAAATTCTGTCCAGTCTGTTGTCATCCAGTTGAAACTGCCGTCCCATGCCTCGAAACTTTCAAAAAGAATAGTATCAGATGCTGTATATGCAGTTCTATTAGTAGGTGCAATCTGGCTTGCAATGCTGTTGCGAGTTTTAGCCATAGATGCATTGTGACCATTGAGGGCAGTTGTTACTTTATCCATAGCAGGATAGCCATAAGGAGTGCAAGCCTCTCCGATAGCCTTAATATCTGACTGACTGAGGTTTAGTTTGTGTGAAAGTCCTACGCGATAGTTTGCTGTGTTGGATTTCTCAAGATTTGCAGTATTTGCTTCCTGGGCGTTTGCCATAATCGGGAGTAATGCTGACATGATACAACTTAAGGCGGTTTTCTTCAAATTCATGATTTGTTGTTATGTTTGTTTTATTGTTCTATTCTTTTCACGAAAAATCCAAGAACCCCTTTTTGAGGTTCTCGGAAATGTATGATAGTGAGAATTTTTGCTTATTTCACTACAACCTTACCTGTGTAAGTCTTGCTTGCACCGTTAACTTTGTAGATGTACACACCCTTAGGTAATGTGCTGAGCGATATGCTTCCTGCTGTGCTAATGTCCTTTTTCAGAACTTCAGTTCCTGTAACGGAGTAGAGCGACACTGTTGCTGCTGAAGCAATGTTGAAAGTGAGTGTGTTGTTAGCGAAACTTACAGTTTTCTTTGAACCTACACTGTTGATGCCAGCTGCTTTCTCTGGGTCAACTCCGAGGATTATTTTGCAAGTGAAAGTTTCACCCTTCTGCACCAGAGTCAAGTTGAGCTCACGAGTATAATTCTCTGTCCACTTGTTGTCATGCTGAACGTGAATGCCCAGGTCGTACTCTTCGCCCTTTCTAACAACTTTACCAGAATGTGTAAATGAATAGTTGTTTCCTGCGTTTAAAAACTCGCAACCATTGAAGCAAAATGCTACGTCGTCAGCCTTGTCTATTGAAACAAGTGTAGCGTCGCAGTTGCCATTGACTTTAGAAGTGAGGATGAATTTAGGGTAGAGGCCGTAAACGTCCATATCGTCTAATTCCTCCTCTGCATAGTACTTTTCGTAAGTCGAACCATTAGCGATGCTATGACCGTCAATGGTTACTGCCATGTTTTGCGCTGATAGTGATGCTGCGCATATTATCGCAGCGAATAATGAGTAGAGTTTCTTCATATATAATCCTTTCTTTTATTCCTTATTATAATAATGTGTGTTATTCTATTTCAGCTTCAACTACCTGAAGTACGCC
>JAEIGA010015764.1_pt1 | contig 11502 bp, 11 predicted proteins | sample 9270691 | NCBI WGS metagenome assembly JAEIGA01 (sample SAMN17057246, study PRJNA624740) | gut metagenome | biome: biome; isolation source: fecal sample | host: Bos grunniens | place: China: Xizang | collected 2019
AGGTCCATAACTTCCTGAGGATTGGACTCAGCCATCATAGCGAAACCGGTCTGACGGCAAGCGTAGACGTCGGAGTGATCGCCGAAGATGTTGAGTGCGTGAGAAGCTACGCAGCGTGCGGAAACGTGAATAACGCAGGGGAGAAGCTCACCGGCGATCTTGTACATATTGGGGATCATCAGAAGAAGACCCTGAGATGCGGTGTAAGTAGTGGTGAGCGCGCCGGCTGCAAGAGAGCCGTGAACAGTACCTGCGGCGCCTGCCTCGGACTGCATTTCGATAACCTTTACGGTATCACCCATTATGTTCTTCAGACCGGTTGCAGACCAGGTGTCTGTAACGTCAGCCATTACGGAAGAAGGAGTGATGGGGTAGATACCTGCAACTTCGGTAAACGCATACGACGCGTGAGCGGCGGCTGTGTTACCGTCCATGGATATCTTTTTTCTTGCCATGTTGGAAATCCTCCTATTTAAAAAATAAAATTTAAACAAATTTTTGCGTATATCACCTGTGATACGCCTAAAGGCGCAACAAAACACAGGCGAAGTAACGCCACGTTAATATTATACCGCATAATTTGCGATTTGTAAAGATGCAAAACGATAAAAGTTCCAAGTAATTTATGAAACTTTTTATATATAATAAGGAATGGAAGCAAAAAATGCTCCCATTACACCTTATTCTCCATCGTTTGCAGTGCCAAGCTCTTTTTCCATTTCTTCTCTTACCGCCGCTATCTTTTTCTGGTCTATTTTGCCCTTCGTCTTCTCAAAATACGCAACGGCATTCCGTGCCATCAGCAAAAACTGATTATTTAGCGTTCTTCCCTCGCTGTTCGCCACATAATAAAGCTTCTCAAGCAGATCATCACTTACACGCACAGTTACAGTCTTTTGATTTTTCATAGTATTCGTCCTTTCTTTTATGTGGGGGTTACGGTCGCGTATAGGAATACGGTCGCTTTCTTGAAAGAAAGCTCCGCAAAGAACTTTATACAGGTAGGTATTTCCCACCCATTGTTGTAATATTAACTTTGCTTGAATTCCGTTCCTCCTGTTGCTATTTTAAGATGCTTCGCTAAAGGGATATATCCCGCGCTCCCGGCAGCCGGGGTCCCCTTCCCCGGCGACCACATACACGTGACCGCCTCATCTTCACCTTTTTGACGGAATTCAGATATAGTTAGCAGCAACCCAAGCCGCCGGAATGGTGCGGGGCCATGCAGGCGGCGCGAGCAGTGCGTTCTAACGATTAGCATTCGTTTGGAAATTCCTTTAGTAATTTTTTGTATAAAGTTCTTTGCACAGCTTTCTTTCAAGAAAGCGCGTAATTCCCTTATGCAAACAATTTTGCACTCCTACACCTCAACCCCATTACAAATATTATCGGATAAAAATTCAAATTAGGTATTGCATTTTTATTACATATATGTTAAAATATAAAAAAGAACATTAGTTCGGATGATAGAAAGGGCGGAATAGAGATGCTGTCTGTAGTATATTCGGCAGGACTTGCGGGGATTGACGGCTTTTTGGTGTCGGTGGAATGCAATTCTCAGGAGAAGATGCCGAGATTTGATATAATAGGACTGCCGGGAGCGGCGATGAAGGAATCCAAAGAGCGCATTATAGCCGCAATGGAGAATGTGGGCTTTTCTTTTCCCGAAAGCTGTATTACGGTGAATCTTGCGCCTGCTGACCGTAAGAAAGAAGGCTCAACCTTTGACCTTGCCATGATGATTGGCATAATGCAGTCAAACTGTATACTGCCGGAGACGGTCAATCTTGGAAAATGCTGCTTTATCGGCGAGCTTTCGCTGACCGGCAAGCTTAGGGAGGCAAACGGCATTCTGTGCATGACCCTCGCCGCAAAAGAAGCAGGACTTACCGAGATTTTCGTACCCAAATCCAACGCCGGAGAAGCGGCTGTCGTAAAAGGCGTTAACGTTTACGGCGTTGATGACCTGTCATCACTCCTTTGCCATCTTCGCGGCGAGAAGATGATTTCCCCCACAAGATTTGACCACGACGGATTCGCTCCTGCGGTTGACGACGGATACTGCGATTTCTCCGATGTTAAAGGGCAGGATAAGGTTAAGCGTGCCCTTGAAATAGCGGCGGCAGGCGGACATAACGTGTTGATGCTAGGACCTCCCGGTACGGGTAAGAGTATGCTTGCAAAAAGGCTTCCCACAATCCTCCCCGAAATAACCTTTGACGAGGCGGTGGAAACCTCAAAGATACATTCCGTGGCAGGAAATTTAAACGGCGGTATGTCCATACTTACAAGACGCCCGTTCCGCTCTCCTCACCATACAATGTCCGCGCCAAGCCTTGTTGGAGGCGGCGCGAATCCTCAGCCGGGAGAGATATCGCTTGCCCATAACGGCGTGCTGTTTCTTGACGAGCTGCCTGAATTTAACAAAATGGTAACGGAATCGCTCCGTCAGCCCCTTGAGGACGGCAAGGTTACAATCACACGCACCAGCGGAAAGGTTACATACCCGTCCTCATTCATGCTTGTGGCGGCAATGAACCCCTGCAAGTGCGGCTACTACGGACATCCCACCAAAAAGTGCCAATGTAAGAAAGAGGATATCAAAAAGTATATGTCAAAGATAAGCGGTCCTCTGCTTGACCGTATTGATATACAGGTTGAGGTGTCCTCTCTCACATACGATGAGCTGTCCGCTCCGCCGAAAAGCGAGACATCGGCAGAGGTGAGGGCGAGAGTAAACCGTGCAAGGAAAATAGCAAGGGAGCGGTGCGAGGCGGCGGTGAGGGAAGACCCCATGATACCGCTTATTCACAAAAATGCCGATATGTCCACACGTCACCTTGCCACATTCTGTAAGCTTGACGGCGATGCCGCCGCGCTGCTTCGGTCAGCATACGATAAAATGGGGTTGTCCGCACGAGGATATGACAGACTTCTTCGCGTGGCGAGAACCATCGCCGACCTTGCCGGAAGCGAAGATATCGGTATGCTCCACGTGGCTGAAGCTATACAGCTTCGCAGTCTCGACCGCAAATATTTTAACTGATTAAAGTTTTCCACCGACTTTTTGACAACCTGTGGAAAACTTGCCAAAAGTCAACGGAAATACGCCGTTTATGGCACATTTCTGTGGAAAACTCTGTGGAAAGTGTGTAAAAGCGTGTAAATAGGGCATAAAATTGTCCACATTTCCCACAGCAGAGCCTGTGGAAAATGTGGACTTTGTGTTTACGGCATCGAACAAAATATGCGAGAAATATTACCTTTTTCCTGAAAGCTCCTTTGCCATTGCAAGGATAATATCTATCTGCGCAGGAGTGAGCTTGCGAAGCACATCGTTCAATTCACGAAGCCGTCCGGGCAGAACATTTCCCTCATCGAAAAACTCTGACATAGATACGCCAAGGTATTCGCAAATGTATTCAAGGGCAGAGAGTGACGGCAGTGACTTTTTATTTTCGATTAGCTGAATGTAGTTTGGATTTTGTCCCAGCGAAAGGCTCATTTCCCGTGCAGATACCCCTTTTGCCATTCGCAAAGCTACAATTCTGCTTGCAACATAGTTTTCATCGTGCTGACACATATCAAATCACCTCATGTAATATTGTACATTGTACAGCGCGAGAAAATTCGATAATTTAGAATGTATTATAGTTGACATGCGATATTATATATTGTATAATGTTAATATTACGCTATACAATGTTGTATAAACTACAAAGAGGGGTTAGAAAATGAATATAGAAAGAAATTGTGCATTTACGGGACATCGCCCTGCGCTGTTCAAATTCAAATACGATGAATCCCATGAGGATTGCATAAATATAAAACGTAGATTATACAGGGAAATAGAGAGAGTGTTTTTTGACGAAGGGGTAAAGGTATTTATATCCGGCGGCGCTCTCGGAGTGGATATGTGGGCAATGGAGGCGGTGCTGGAGTTTCGAAAAAAAGAGCCTTCTGTGCGCCTTGTAGCTGCTATTCCGTTCCGTGGGCAGGAAGAAAAATGGAGTACTTCTCAAAAAGAGAGGTATCGCAATTTAATAGCACAGTGCGATAAAGCGGCGTATTTTTCGGAGTTTTATTACAGCGGATGCTACCACGAAAGAGATAGAAAAATGGTAGAAAATGCAGGCAGACTTATTGCTGTATATGACGGCAGACCTGACGGTGGTACAGCATATACTGTTGAGTATGCAAGAAAGCTTGGACGCCGTATTACAGTGATTGATCCAAACAACGCCGAAGAAATTTTCTGACTTTTTTTCAAAAAGGTATTTACAAATGGAGAAGTATGGTATATAATGATAATATAAATCAATGGCTGTGAGCGGAAAGAAGCCGTTTTGGAGCTTTCTCAGAGAACTGCGCCGCGAGGGATCGCGTGGTGTGAGCGCATGAAAGAGACTGCGGCATAAAGTGCGTCCGTGAGCCGGTGGGGCGAAGTAACAGTAGTCTCTCCCGTGTGCCGCGCGTTACAGCGGCAGGTATTTGATACGATACCGTGAGTATAATTGTAAAGTGGAACCGCGAGTGGGGAATCCCCCGACGCCTTTACAGCTTCAGGTGGAGCTGTGGGGCGTTTTTTTGATATATTTGAGAAGGAGACGATAGCGTGAAAGTTTATTTAGCGTAAGCGTTTATTAACTGTTCACGCACAAAAAATTCAAACTAAAAATGGGTCCCGTCCCATTTTTGTTTGCAAAGCAAACACATTTGAATTTCACTAAATATTTGTGCTGCCGCTATGGCGGCGGAATGGAGATTATTATGGAAATAAACCTTGATTTGGACTTTGAAAAGCTTAAGGACGGCATTGTCAAGGCAAAGGACAGTATGATTAAGGCAAAAGATGAGATAGCAAACGACATAAGGGTTATCCGTGAGCGTGACCCTGCGGCGACAAGCAATATAGAGGTGGCTCTGCTTTACTCCGGCTTCCACGCGGTGCTTGCATACCGACTTTCCCACAAGCTTTACAAGCACAATAAGCATTTCGCCGCAAGAATGGTGAGCCAGGGGGCAAGATTCTTAACAGGAATCGAGATACACCCCGGTGCGACTATAGGTAAGGGTCTGTTTATCGACCACGGAAGTGCCGTTGTTATCGGAGAGACCGCGGAGATAGGCGATAACTGCACCATATATCAGGGCGTAACCCTTGGCGGTACGGGAAAGCACGTTGGAAAACGCCATCCTACCCTCGGCAATAACGTCATGGTAGGCTCAGGCGCAAAGGTGCTGGGACCGTTCAAGGTGGGGGATAACTCCAAAATCGCCGCAAATGCAGTGGTGCTGGAGGAAATTCCCGAAAACTGCACCGCGGTTGGTATTCCTGCGCGTGTGGTTAAGCGCGGCAACGCAAAGGTCAGTGCTTGCGACCTTGACCAGGTGCACATCCCCGACCCTGTGGCACAGGAGCTGTGCAGACTTAACATCCGCATAGAACAGCTTGAGAAGAAACTTGCCGAAAAGGAGACAGAAAAATAATGATAAAGCTGTATAACACCGCAACGCGCACAAGAGAGGACTTTGTGCCGAATGACCCGGACCTTGTAAAAATGTATACCTGCGGACCTACCGTGTACCATTTTGCCCACATCGGCAATCTTCGCTCCTATATAATGGAGGATATACTTGAAAAATCCTTGCGCTATCACGGTTACAACGTAAAGCGCGTTATGAATATCACCGACGTGGGACATCTTGCATCCGATGCGGACACAGGCGAGGATAAAATGCTTAAGGGTGCAAAGCGCGAGAACAAATCCGTAATGGAAATAGCGAAATTCTACACCGATGCATTTTTTGAGGACTGCCGCAAGCTTAATATCAAGCGTCCCGACGTGGTTGAGCCTGCAACAAGCTGTATTGACGATTATATTCACATAATCGAGACCCTCATTGAAAAGGGATACGCGTATGCGGCAGGCGGAAATATATATTTTGACGTATCGAAGCTGAAGCAGTATTATATCTTCAACGATTTCTCCGAGGATGACCTTGAAGTGGGCGTGAGAGAGGGCGTTGAGGAGGACAGCAACAAGAAAAACAAGAACGATTTCGTTCTGTGGTTCACAAAATCCAAATTTGAGGATCAGGCACTGAAATGGGACTCTCCTTGGGGCGTGGGATATCCCGGATGGCATATTGAGTGCTCCGGTAGATCAATGAAGCATCTCGGCGAGGACCTTGACATCCACTGCGGCGGTATCGACAATGCGTTCCCCCATCACACAAACGAAATAGCACAGTCCGAGGCATATCTCGGTCACAAGTGGTGCAATTATTGGATGCACGTTCATCACCTTAACACAAATTCCGGCAAGATGTCAAAGTCAAAAGGCGAGTTTTTGACGGTATCGCTCCTTGAAGAAAAGGGATACGATCCCCTTGTTTACCGCATGTTCTGCCTGCAGTCCCACTACAGAAAGAATCTTGTATTCTCGTGGGAAAACCTTGACAATGCCGTTGTGACCTACAATAAGCTTATAGGCAAGATAGCGGCACTTAAGCCTGAGGGAGAAACGGACAAGGCTGTATTCGATGAGCAGAAAGCGAAATTCCTTGAGGCTCTCGGAAACGATCTTAACACCGCACAGGCTATGACTGCGGTTTACGATGTGCTTAAGGCAAAGACAAACGACGCCACAAAGCTTGCGCTTCTTGCGGACTTCGACTACGTTTTGGGTCTTGATCTTATAAAGAAAGCCGATGCAAAGCGTGCAAAGGACGCGGCGGCTCCAAAGGCAGGCGAATTTGCGGTAATCTGCGAGGAGGGAACTCCCGATCCCGATATTGAAGCCAAGATAAAAGCGCGTCAGGATGCCAAGAAGGCAAAGAATTTCGCCGAGGCTGACCGTATCCGCGACGAGCTCAAAGCCATGGGCGTTGAGCTTACCGATATCGCAGGCGGTGCGAAATATAAGATAAACAGGTAATATTGTCATCGGTATGATGTAACTTTGTTTCTTTTTGCTATTGACTTTTCCCGATATTTGGTGTAATATATATACAGCAATGAAAATCTATTAAATTTTATATCATAAGGAGTATTTATCATGAAAAAAATTCTTGCACTTGTGCTCGCAGCTCTTATGGCTGTGCTCACACTTGCCGCTTGCGGCACAGACGCAGATGTTGTTAAGGTTATCGACATCGACCTTACCGAGGAAGAGTATGCTTTCGGCGTTGACAAGACTCAGCCCGAGCTTCTCACCAAGGTAAACGAAATCATCGCTGAGATCAAGGCAAACGGCAAGTTTGACGAGATCTGCAACAAGTATTTCGGCGACGGCACTCCCACTCCCGTAGTTTCCGCAGCTCTTGACAATTCCAAGGATCAGTTCGTTGTAGCTACAAACGCTGCTTTCGAGCCCTTCGAATACATGGATGGCGAGAACTACCTCGGTATCGACATGGAGATCGCGGCTCTCATCGCTGAGACCCTCGGTCAGGAGCTGGTTATCATGAACATGGACTTCGAGTCCGTATGCCTCTCCGTTGGTCAGCAGAAGTGCGATATCGCAATGGCTGGTCTTACCATTAAGCCTGAGCGCGAGGAGTATGTAACCTTCTCCGATTCTTACTACAGCGCATCCCAGAAGATCATCGTTAAGGCTGATGACACTACCTTCGACGCTTGCACCGACGTTGCTTCCGTTGAAGCTATCCTTAACGGTCTTACCGAAGACACCAAGATCGGTGTTCAGAACGGCACTACCGGTCTCTTCTATGTTGAGGGCGATGCTGATTGGGGCTTTACCGGATATGCGGCTGAGTGCGTAGGCTATGCAAACGGCTCTCTTGCAGTTCAGGACCTTGTAAACGGCAACATCAACATGGTTATCATCGACTCCGCTCCCGCAGCAGCAATCAGTGCTGCGTTCAACGACTAATCCTAACGGATGAGTCGACGACTAATCTTTCAGATGAGTCAACGACTAATCCGAACGGATGAGTCAATGACTAATCCTTCGGATGAGTCAGCAACTCCGGCGTAAGCCGTAGTTGTAAAAGCGTATAACATCACCGCTCTTTCGCGTATCGGCGGAAGAGCGGTATTCTTAACAAGGGAGATAAAAGCGTGACAAGTATCATACCTGTGCTTTTGTCGAAAATCGTGTTCAACACTCCGATAAAAGCAGTAAACAAATTCCTTGACACCCTTATAAACGCCAAGGGTTATGTCAAGGTGCTGGAGGGACTTCAGAACACCATCGTTATATCGGTGATCGGTCTTGTTATCGGTATTCTTATCGGTACGCTCATCGCTACGGTGCGTGTAGTCCCCAAGTATAAGGTCCTGCCGAGAGTCCTTAACGGTATCTGCTCGGTATATGTGGGATTCTTCCGCGGAACGCCTATGGCGGTACAGCTTCTTCTTTTCTACTATGTAATGCTGCCACTTTTTGGCATACCCATGTCGGGACTTGATGTATCTATTCTGGTATTCGGTCTTAATTCCGGTGCTTACATATCAGAGCTTATGCGTGCAGGCATACAGTCTGTCGATCCCGGTCAGATGGAAGCAGGCAGAGCTGTGGGACTTTCGTTCCCCGTTACCATGATAAAGATCGTTATTCCCCAGGCGGTAAAGAATATCCTTCCCACCCTCGGAAACGAGTTTATCGCGCTTATCAAGGAAACATCTGTGGTATCCTTCGTCGGTGCGGCAAACCTTTATACCGCCTTCAACATGATCGGCTCCAACTCCTATGAGTTTATGGTACCATTCCTTGTAATGGCACTTATCTATATAGTTGTCATCATGCTTATAACGCTTGGCATAAAGATAATGGAAAGGAGGCTGCAGAAGAGTGATAGACGTAATTGATCTTAAGAAAAGCTTTGGCAAGCTTGACGTGCTTAAAGGCGTAAATGTTACCATAGCTAAGGGCGATATCGTCTGTGTTATCGGTCCTTCGGGAAGCGGTAAGAGCACGTTTCTGCGCTGCCTCAACTGTATGGAAGACCCCACCGGCGGCAAAATCATCTTCCACGGCGTAAACATTGCCGATATGAAGGTTGATATAAACATCCACCGCCGCAAAATGGGAATGGTGTTCCAGCAGTTCAACCTGTTTGCAAACAAGACCGTTATCGAAAACATTATGTTAGCCCCCGTTCATGTGGGACTCCAGGATCTTCGTCATGCCAAAACGGCGAATTTCTTCCTGCCCCTAACCAATCTTTTCAGAAAGAATAAGAGGGCGAAGGCAGAGATTGCCGCCGGCAAAGCTCAGATAAAAGCCGAGGCGCGTGCAAACGCAGAACGCCTGCTTCAGCGTATCGGACTTGCGGACAAGGCGAATGTTTACCCGTCCACTCTGTCCGGCGGACAGAAACAGCGTGTGGCTATAGCACGTGCACTTGCAATGAATCCCGACGTTATTCTGTTTGACGAGCCGACGTCAGCTCTTGACCCCGAAATGGTAGGTGAGGTTCTGGACCTTATGAAGGAGCTTGCGGCGGACGGCATGACCATGGTAGTGGTAACACACGAGATGGGATTTGCCAAAGAGGTTGCGTCAAGGATTCTGTTTATGGATGAGGGACGTATTCTTGAGGAGAACAGTCCTGCGGAGTTTTTTGCAAATCCCAAGCAGCCCCGAACAAGAGAATTTTTGTCCAAGGTTTTATAACATAGATCCGCGTGCCGTTGGTGCGCGGATTTTACTGTTTACAGATTGGAAATAAATCGCCTGCGAGCGGGCGAATTGTAAAATAATTTTGACGCCCCTGCTACCCGTTGACAAGCGTTTTTTTATATGATAAAATATTTTATACATACTTCAAAAATGTCAATGTTTGTCGCTATTTTTGCGAAAAGGGCATATTTTGAATACGCATATCAAAACACATCGGAGAATATAAATGAACCACAAGATACCCCTGCGATTTATTACTTCTGCAGCCGCCGGCGTTCTGCTGTCGGTTATATCCCTGTCTGCCGTGTCTCCATGGGCAAATAGTGGGATTTCTGCGGCCACACCCCAGTCTGATGCCGCAAGTGGGATATCTGTGCGCACCGAATTTCCCGATGTGACTTCCGATAAATGGTTTTATGACGATGTGACGGCACTTGCCAAGAGAGGGATCATTTCCGGCTATCCGGACGGGTATTTCTATCCTGAGCGTGAGGTGTCAAATTCAGATTTTGTCAAGATCCTGATAAGTTCTGTAGGCTATGACATTGATACGCCTGTAGGCGAGGAGATATTCCCCGACAATCGGGCGTCTGAATATCTGAGTCTTGCGTATGCGCTTGGCTTTATTACCGATGAGGCGCTTGAAGCAGGCTTTTCCCCCGAAGCACCTATCACCCGTGCCGACATGACAAGAATGACGGTAATGGCTCTCGGTATTGATCCGGCTCCGGTTGACGATCCGTTTTCCGACACGTCGGACGATTATGCCAAAGCGGCGTTTGGAGAATATATTCTTCGCGGTGTTCCCGACAAAAAAGGCGGTCGGCTGTATAACGGTACGGGCAGTGCTACACGCAGTGAAGCCGCCGCAATTGCAATGCGCATCATCGGCTACATGAACGACCCTTACGGCTATTTTAAAGAGCAGGTGCTCTATAATGCGGCACACAACTATCTTGAAACCGAAGCAGAGTTTATGGATCTGTTTTATGTGCTTAACCGTGAGCTTATAGAGGAGTTTACCTTTAAAACATCTCTTCCCATGGATGTATGGACGCGGTATTACAACACGTCGTATATTATAAATCTCGAATATTTCTATTTCTCGGAGCTTCTTTGCTCCTATGTGCCGGGAAACAACACCTATAAGCTTATACTTAAGTATGAAAATGACCCGGATACGCTGAAAAAGTTCCACACCGAGGCGTCTGAGTCGGCTGACGAGGTGATTTCAAGGATACTTGATGAGAATATGACAGCCGATGAGCGTATTAAAGCCATACATGACTATCTTGTTCTTTACTGCGAGTACGATTATGTAAATTATACGGACGGAAAAATTCCCGTTGAATCGCTGGTTGCATACGGTCCGCTTAATGCGCATATAGCGGTATGCCAGGGGTACGCCGCGGCGTTTAATATGCTGTGTGAGCGTGCTGGCATACGTGCGGCGGCAGTAAACGGAACATCTCCCGCAAGTCCGGATGCGCACGTATGGAATATGGTATTACTTGACGGTGAAATCCTTTATGTGGATGTGACTCGTGATGACCCTGTCCCCGACAAAAAGGGGCAGATATCCTATAAATACTACCTGCTCACCGAGGATGAAATGACGATGCTCGGCTATCTTTGGGATAAAAGCACAACCAAGCTTAAATATTTGTATTAAGTAAGCCGAAGAAAAATATAAACAGATTTAGCCTTCTCCACAAGGGAAGGCATTTGTTTTTTGAATAAGCTATAAAAGGACAGCCATGCATTCTGTCAACTATTTTGCACCTATGTATTGAAATGCAGAGAAAAATATGGTATAATATACGCAGGAAATCCTGTTTCACAGGCTTTTGCG
>JAEIGA010015765.1_pt1 | contig 11501 bp, 10 predicted proteins | sample 9270691 | NCBI WGS metagenome assembly JAEIGA01 (sample SAMN17057246, study PRJNA624740) | gut metagenome | biome: biome; isolation source: fecal sample | host: Bos grunniens | place: China: Xizang | collected 2019
AACTGCCAAAGTAGCAAGTTTCGGAACGGTAATAACAAAATTACCATCAACGTCTGTAGAAGTACCGTTCTTGGTACCTTTCTCCATTACATACGCTCCAATGATTGGTAATCCGTCCTCTGAACCAACAACAGTACCTTTAACTGTTATTGACTGCGCTAACAACATTGTAGTACAAAATGCCATTAGCACCGATAGAATGAGTTTTTTCATTAGAATATTTTTTAAGTGTTAGTTGGTTTTTAACATACTATTTTACGAAGATAATACTTTTTCTCAACACAGCAAGATAAAATTGAAAAAAACACCCATAATTTTAACCATCCTCCGCCATTTCAGGCAAAATTATACTTATTCCCGACAAAAAAGGTTGGATCATTTTACTGACCCAACCTTTTTCTGCAACTCCAGAATCTCATCTGCAAGACTCGGAAAATATTTCTTTGTAAATGTATATTCAGGCAACTTTATCTCCATCATCTCCTCCCTCCTGCTGGCACGTATCCTGCGCGGTGTCACATCATTCCTTGTCTGCGGCCTCTCCTCACCTCTCCAATTGAACCCTTTAAGCCTCTGTTCATCTTCCGGAAGATTGTACACAGGAAAAACATTCTGTTTGAGCTCCCCTATAGACCTGGTGCGCTGGACCTCATTATCCTTTATCTTTACAGTCATCATTTTGCACTCCTCCCGGTCCATGAGCGTTATTATACTGTCCTCCTGCATATAGAACAACGCGGTAACACCTCCAAGAGCATCAAACCTGTAAAGTTCATTATCCCTAAAGTATGCCGCCATCTCCGTACTTTTTATCTGATTAAAGTGGGATGTATCCTCCTGAGCAATTATAAATGCATTGGTTATAAGGTTTATCTTATTGAGCTGGCTGTTCTTGATGAGGGCCTGAATGCTGTCTGCAGAAAACTGGTTCTTGCCGGCCTGCCACATAACAGGATTTGAATAAAATCTTGCCATAGAATCCAGCCCCGTAAAGACAAGACTGTCGCACTTGCCCTGCACATCACTTCTATAAAATACCACATTGTGAAATGCATCAATAAAATTCACCTTTGATGTATCTTGCAGAGGGACACTCTCCAAAGAGTCAGCCAATGTATCAGCTGCAGCAAGTTCCTCTGCCGCCATTGCAGCAGGCAACTCATTTATGACATCCTTCTTATCCTCAAGAACTTCTCCTTTTGAACCGGCATCTTTCTGCAACCCTTTTCCCGCCATAGCCTTGGTCCCGCCAACTTGGGTCTTCTTTCTGGCAGCCTTTCTCTCCTTATCATGAATTGCAACCGGGTCTGTTTCAGAAAGCTTTAATCTTTCCTTAGCCTGAGCAATCTGCATAGAATCAACTTCAAACATCCTTTTGGAATAACACAGAATAGTGTCTGCCGCAAGGAACAGAGTATCAGACTGGCCGTTCTCCACAGAATACATTGCAACTACAGGGTTCTCAGTAAGCTCAACCCTTTCCAAAGATGGCCTGTATATGATCTTATCTGCCATACTGAGAGCTCGCTGTGCAGTATCCAACAGCTGCACATTATTGTACAGGTCGGCATTACCGGAATTCCTATAATACAGCAACCTGTCAGCCCACAACTCCTGATCAGCTGTAAGGATATATCCATCTTTATCCAGTTCAAAAAGATTGCTTTTCCTATGATATCTTCCCTGATTGGCATAGAGCATACTGCTGTCTTTCCAGCCTACAGTTCTCTTTTTGAATACAGCAATATCAGTTTGGGTGTAATATTCCAATTCTGTTGTAGAGATAAAGACAGAATCAGCAAACATCTGAACCTCATCAGAGAACGTGAACAGATTCTCCTTGGAATAATACATGCCATTTATACTCTCTATAACTTTATTGTCACTGCTTCTGAGTGATGCACCGCTATAAAAAGTAGCAATACTGTCCTTTGTATTGTAATCCAGGTAATTGGTGTTAAGAATGTTGCCCTCCCTATCAAACAGCTGCACCAACGCACCCCTAAACTTTGCCAAATTATCGCTGGCCACATATTCAATCCTGTCACTTGTAAGTGAAGTGTTCTCCTGCAGGATCTCAACATTGCCAATAGCATCAATGATATTGGTATTTACGTTCCACAATGCAGTATCGCACTTGAGGTACGTATTGTTATGCAAGAATGTGGCAGGCCCTATCACCTTCCTTAAAGAGACACCATTCACCTCTATGAGGTGGGCAGACTGCGCCTCTACCAGGCGTACCAAAGAATCTGCACCTCCAGCATTCTGGGCAAAACCCGGACACTGAAAGTGCATACATAACATTACCAGAAAATATAGTTTACTTAATCCAGCCCTCACGGTCGAAATTACATTGTTTAAACAAGTCATCAAGCTTTATATAAGTGACAGCCTGTTTTTCTTTTACAAATTTATCAATTGCCTCTTTCTGTCTCTTTCTATCTGCAATACCTTGTATTACAACATAATCATCTTTAAAAGTAGCAGTATGTGAAGGGATTATTTTGTCGAGCTTAACCACCTTGTACATCACATTTCCGCTACGTCCCTCATCGTCTACTGATTCAAAAGGTGCAGAAATCTCTCCCTCTTTCATATTTTTGATTACCGCATAGTCTGCCGGCTTCAACTGATCTTTCTCAAAGAATACAGATCCTGTATTAGGGTCCGCCATAAGGCCCCCGCTTACTGCAGATTTCAAATCATGAGAGTTGGACATTGCGGCTACCTCAAATGTAATGCTGTCCGCCTTAACCAAGTTAATAATGCTATCCAGCTGACCAAAAGCTTTATTTCTGTCTGCTGACGTATATTTAGGTTTAAGAAGGATGTGTCTTGCATTGAACATTTCCCCCTCTTTCTTAATCATCTGAATAATATGAAAACCGTCGGGAGTCTCAACAATTTGCGAGATCTGACCCTCTTTCAACGCCATTGCAGCATCTCCAAACTGAGGCCAGAAAAGGTTTTTTGACGCCATTCCCAACTCTCCGCCTCTGATTGCACTACCAGGATCCTCTGAGTAAAGGGTTGCTATTGTACTGAATTTCTCTCCCTTAATAATTCTGTCTCTGAACACCAGAAGCCTCTCTTTTGCAGCAAGTTTAGCCGCTTCCTGATCTGGATAAAGAGCAATCTGGCTGATTTTGTACTGGGTAGAAATGATTGGAAGGTCGCTCTCATCTGCCTCTTTATAGAACTGATCCACCTCTGCTGGTGTAGACGCTCCCGCCTCCATCATAATCTTCTGCTGCATCTGATGCATCAGACTCTGCTCTTTCAAAGCATCTCTCCACTCCTCTTTAAGCTTGTAAAAAGGTTTGCCAAACTGTTTTTCAACAGCTTTCTCCCCACCCAAGCCGGTAAGGACATTACTGATCCTGCCCTGAAGTTCCATCTCCACATTGTCCATGCTCACTACAAGGCTATCGAGCTTTGCCTGATTTAGGAAAAGCTTCTGAACCATCATATTTTCAAGCACCTGACATCTGGTATTACGGTCTACTCCTCTACCCTCTGCTGCCATTACCTGTATTTCACCCTCCAGGTGCGACAAGAAGATTGCTTCATTTCCTATAAGGACAATTGTCTTGTCTGCCAATCCGTTTTCATATCTCTGTGCACATAGCGTCATTGGCACAACCAATAAAAACACTGCTATAGCACTAGTGAGAATCCTTCTCATTTTCCTCTGTTATTTTTAGTTTATTATTGTTTAGAGCATCATTGAGGATATCTCTCTGCAAGTTGGAAATAAGTTCCTGCTTTCTCCTGCTAATGATAATCTCCTTAATTTTTCCAATATTGTATTCCAGCGGAGTAACCTCCCCAGGCGCAATATATTCAAGTATCTGAATAACATTAGTATACACCGTATCCACATATTCTGCTGCAAGCTTCTGTTTTGCAAGCAGCTCCTGAAGCTGTACAAGTGTTGCGCCAGATTCCTTTGCAACTACGTTAAGGTCAATCCAATTGTTCCCGTAATCGCTGTACTTGTATGCAGAGTTATACGCCAACTGTTCAAGAGCTTCAAGATCTTCAATCTCCCTGCTTTTTGCCAGCTTTCTCATAACCTGCAGGTTGGGAGAACTGTTCTGCATCTTTACAAGTCTCCCCTTAAACACTCCGTTCTTCCCCACAAAACTGCCCTGATGGGCATTGTAATAATTCTCCAGCTCTGTGTCGGTTACTGTTGTATCCAACCTCTCCTCCAAAAATTTGTTCTCATAACGGAATACCAGTAACTGAGTACGGTAATCCTCCAATAATCCTGCCACATCCTTGTCTGTCTTTGGCAATTGTTCCTCGGCTTTCTGCAGCATGAGCTGCTTTGTTGCCCAAGAGTATATATATTGCTGAGCCAACGATGCGCTGTCCTGCGATGATATCCCTTTGGGAATCACCTTCTCAAGATCTGTTTTGTATAATGCAGCCCTCCCAATCTGCGCAACCTTGTCACCCTTGGTGAAATTTTCATAAAGGGTACAAGAGCAAACTGAAAGAGCTGCAATTATTATACAAACAATCCTGTTCATCCAGAATGGTTGAGATTATTTTGTAAGTCCGCTCAATCTTACGAACAAAGCGTCAACTCCCTCAAGCAATTTCTGGTTCAATGCCTTGAAGTGTTTCTTGGCATCCTCCTTAGGATAGTGGTTAATCTGCTCAAAAATGTTGTCACCTAGCTCAACTGCATCAGCAACAATTTTATTTGCCTCATCCACATTCTTGTCTCTGTTAAGATACATAAATACCCAACAGTCTGAAATTACCTCGTTTACAAGGAAAATCACATCCTTCTTAAATGTTCTTAAATTTGCCATAGTATCTTAATCTTATTTTAGATTTAGTTCTGTTTCTTATAGCACTGGTTTGCCAACTGGCTCAAGACCCAAACCTGGTTTGTCGTGCAAAGTAATCTTACCGTCAACGATAGTCATACCTTTGTAGCAGTCGTTGGAGATTAGAAGGTTACCGTCCAAGTCTGCCCACTCAGTCTTAGGAGCGATCTGAGCACCTGCAGTAATTGCACAAGAAGTCTCGGTCATACATCCGATCATAAGTTTCATATCCAATGTCTGTGCCAAGCTCACCATCTCTCTTGCCTCCCTCAAACCGGTACATTTCATAAGTTTGATATTGATACCGTGGTATGCACCATGCAATTTCTTCACATCAACAAGTCTCTGGCAAGCCTCGTCTGCAATGATAGGAAGTGGAGATCTCTCTGTCAACCATGCAGTCTGATCCAAAGCATACTTGCTCATAGGCTGCTCAATCATGTTTACATTGCGCTCTGCCAACCAGTGAATCATATCCAATGCATAATATTTGTCTTTCCAACCCTGGTTTGCATCAATACAGATTACTGTATCAGTTACCGAACGGATTGTGTTGATCATCATCTTGTCCTCAGCCTCAGTTCTTCCCAATTTAACTTTGATAACCTTGTAAGGAGAAGCCTCTTTAGTTTTCTCTCTAACAACATCCTCTGTATCCAAACCCACAGTGAATGAAGTATTTGGACAAGTTGTAGGATCCCAACCCCAGATCTTCCACCAAGGCTGTCCCATCATCTTGCCAACCAAGTCATGCAAAGCAATATCAATTGCAGCTTTAGCTGCACAGTTGTTGATTGCAATTGAATCAACATATTTCATAATATCCTCAATAAGGAAAGGCGAAGCAAATTTGCTTAGGTCAACTTTCTTAAGGAACTCCATTACAGAAGCCTGAGTCTCACCCAAGTAAGGTGGCATAGCAGCCTCACCATAACCCTCATAGCCATCCCAGGTAATTTTGGTAAGGACAATAGGGGTGGTAGTTCTGGATGAGTTTGCAATTGTAAACACATGTTTCATCTGAGCATCGTATGGAAGCCATGTAAGCTCCATTTTTTTGCTACCTGATTTCTTTTTTCCTCTCTCTGCCTGTGCAAAAAGTGTTGCAGGGTTAAGTACAGCAGCTGCCGCTGTTAGAAGACCTGCTGATTTCAAGAACGAACGTCTGTCTGTTTTCATATCGTATAGTGTGTGTTTCAATTATTTATAAAAAGTCTGTAGTGACCAGATATCTTTACCTGCATCAACATTGCCCAAAATGCGCGAAGCACGTACAAGGCGTTTTGAGCCGTCATAGTAGTTTGCATCTCCAGGGATAAGGCTGTTGATTCTCACCTTAGTAGCTGAGTGGATGAAAATACCGTCCTCAATATAGATACCTACGTGAGTAATGCGCTCCTTTTTCTCTGCTGTAGCTTTTGTACCAAAGAAGATAAGGTCACCCTTCTTAAGGTTAGCCAAAGCCTCTCTTGTATGCTCACCGCCATCAACATATTTTGAAATGTCAACTTTGTCACCTGTCAAGCACTGCTGCGACGCGTCTCTTGCAAGAACTATACCATTAAGGAAATAAGTTGATTTACAGAAACCGCTGCAGTCTACAGCCTTGATTGAAGTACCGCCCCACATGTAAGGAACACCAATGAACTGTTTTGCAGTTGCAATAATGTTCTCAGCGGTAGGATTGCGGCTATCCAGCCATTTGTTGAAGTCTGTCAGGCAAGACTTGAGGATATAACCCTCACGGCCATCTGAAATTGCAACTTTCTGCCATGCACCTTTAGAACCTTTATCCAAAAGTATATTTCCCCAAACTACATCACTTACCATCTGGCTGTCTGCAGAAGGGCCCTCATACATTGTAGTATATTTGGTGGTAACAATCACCTTCTTAGCTGCCTGATAAGCTTCAAACTCAGCTTTATCCATATAAGTTATGCTTCCCGACGAAACCCAAGAAATATAGCCCTCTGGAGTAATGGCTCTTGTCCAGCCGCCTTTCTTCTCCAACACCTGAAGAGGAGTACCCATCATAACCTGGGTAGCAGACTCTGCACTATATTTGCCGGCAGTACGGAAGTTGATTACCGACTGGTTTGATACGCCATAGATCTTTTCACCCAACTCAGCTGCAGGAAGCATGCTGATACTGTCAAGAACCTTGATTCCCTTATCTGCAAAAGCTTTAACGTATGCCTCTTTTGCCTCAGCCTGGTTTGTAACACCTTTCAATGCGTAACCATTCTCAGTTTCAACAAGTTTAACCTCTAGGGTCTTGCTTCTCCCGTCGGGAGCATACTGTGATTTCATCTCTTTTGAGATAGTCTCAAATGCAGCAGCCTCTTTGGAAACTTTCTCTCCGCCACAGCATCCGTAAAGGGCAACAACAGGAAGGGTTGCCAACAGAATAAGTTTTTTCATGCGTATAATAAGTCTTATTAATGAATATATCGTACAAATATAGAAAAAATGCTGTAAAATAAAAAAAAGGAGAGCATGATTTGCTCTCCTTCTGCCATAAAGTTAATACGTTACAGATTATTTGTCTTTAAGGATTACATCGTGAGCACCACCCTCAACTATTGAAGTTGATGACACAAGTGTAATTTTTGCATTCTTTTGGAAATCAGGAATAGTGATTGAACCGCAGCTGCACATTGTGGAAATGATCTTACCTAGAGTAACATCCAAGTTGTCTTTCATCTTGCCGGCGTAAGGAACGTAGCTGTCTACACCCTCCTCAAACTTCATGGCACCACCTTTGCCACCCATATCGTAGCGCTGCCAGTTGCGGGCACGGCTTGAGCCCTCTCCCCAATACTCTTTAACGTAATTTCCGTTAATGTACAATTTCTTTGTAGGAGACTCGTCAAAACGGGCAAAATAACGGCCCATCATAAGGAAGTCTGCACCCATAGCCAAAGCAAGTGACATATGGTAATCATGAACAAGACCGCCATCGCTACAGATTGGAACATAAATTCCGGTCTTCTCAAAATACTCATCCCTGGCAGCAGCAACATCAAGAATAGCAGTTGCCTGACCTCTACCAATACCTTTCTGCTCACGGGTAATACAGATTGAACCTCCACCGATACCAACTTTAATGAAGTCTGCACCAGCCTCTACAAGGTAATCGAAGCCCTCTTTGTCAACCACATTGCCGGCACCAATAAGCACCTTGCCATTATATGTCTCCTTTACCCAAGAAATGGTCTCTTTCTGCCACTCCGAGAATCCGTCTGATGAATCAATGCAGACAACATCCACACCGGCCTCAACCAAAGCAGGAACACGCTCCTTGTAGTCTCTTGAGTTGATTCCGGCACCTACAAGAAGCTCTTTGGTCTGAGGATCCAAAAGCTCGTTAGGATTCTCCCTATGAGACTCATAGTCTTTACGGAATACAAAGTATACAAGATTCTGGTTCTCATCAATGATTGGAAGTGCATTCAACTTGTGGTCCCATATAAGCTGGTTAGCCTCTGAAAGTGTAATTCCAAGTTTGCCTACTGTAAGTTTCTCAAACGGAGTCATATAGTCTTTTACAAGAGCATCTTTGCCGTCATGAGAGATTCTGTAGTCTCTGCTGGTAAGCATACCAAGAAGCTTGCCGTTAGGGGTACCGTCATGAGTAACACCCATGGTTGTATGGCCTGTAGCCTCAACAATTGCCTCAACCTCCGCAAGAGTTGAATCTGGGCGTACATTTGAATCGCTAGGCACAAAACCTGCTTTGAATTTCTTCACTTTTCTAACCATCTCTGCCTGGTCCTCAATAGACTGTGAACCAAAGATGAATGACAAACCGCCATTGCGGGCAAGGGCAATTGCCAAGCCATGGTCTGAAACAGACTGCATGATAGCAGAAACGAATGGAATGTTAAGTGAAATTGCAGGCTCCTCGCCTTTTTTGAATTTTACCAAAGGGGTCTTCAAAGAAACATTCTGTGGTGTACACTCCTTGGTTGTAAGGCCAGGTATCAAAAGATACTCGCCAAAAGTACGGGAAACCTTCTCTATGATTTGCGCCATATTATCCTCCAATTTTTTAAAAAGTTTTGCAAATGTACTACTTTCTAAAATTTAGTACAACAAAAAATAATCATATCTTTGTACACTTATTAAGATAAACCCTGAAAATTTGCAAAAAATGATACTCGATTCACTAAAAAGCTTTGAAAAATACCAGACCCTCCAGGAGGGCTTTGATAAAGTTTACCAATTTATAAAGAAAAACGACCTTTACTCTATGGAGTGCGGCAAATATGAGATTGACGGAAAGAGAGTATACTGCACAATCACTGAGGGTGAACTCAGGGATGTAGAGGAGGCAAAACTGGAAATCCACGATTCTTACATCGATATCCATGTGCTTTTGGACGGTTCGGAGACTATCGGGATTAAAGACCGCTGCAAATGCAATACAGACAACACCAAATATCAGGAGGCAGATGACATTGCATTCCTTGAGGATGAACCTGAAAATTATGTAGTTCTTGGCGTTGGCAACATTGCTGTGGTATTCCCTGCAGATGCACACGCACCGCTTTTGGGTACAGGCAGCTACAAGAAGGCTGTTTTCAAAGTTCACGTAGGCACCAACAGAAGCAGACTGAACTAACATCTTGGCAGAGAAAAGATACAACTCATTTGTGGGCTACTTCAAGGAGAAGTACGGCAGCCGTCTGCAGAAAATTGTTGTGGACGCCGGCTTTACATGCCCCAACAGAGACGGAAGCAAAGGTATTGGGGGGTGCACATTCTGCAACAATGATGCATTCCACCCCAATTACTCTACTCCCGACAAATCCATCCTTCAGCAGTTGGATGAAGGGATTGGATTCCACCTCAACCGATACCGCAAGGCAGAGGATTACCTGGCATATTTCCAGTCATACTCAAACACATATGCACCTCTGGAACATTTGAAGGACCTTTATGGGCAAGCCCTTGCCCACCCCAAGGTAAAGGGTATAGTCATTGGCACCAGACCCGACTGCATAGATGAGCAGAAGTTGGACTACCTGTCAGAGCTTGCCAAAGAAAAAATTGTGATTGTTGAGTATGGAATTGAATCATGCTACGACAAAACTCTGCAGAGAATAAACCGCGGCCATGATTTTGCTACAGCCGTAGCCGCAGTAGAGGCAACAGCGGCAAGGGGGTTACACCAGGGGGCCCATTTCATTTTTGGACTACCGGGAGAAACTATGGATGAAATTATGGGAATGGCCAAAATCATAAACAAGCTCCCCATAAACTCTGTAAAGTTCCATCAGCTGCAGATTATCAAAGGGACTCAAATGGAAGCGGAGTTTGAGAGACACCCCGAGGATTTCATACAGTGGAAACTTGACGAATACCTCGATTTCTTTATTGATTTTCTGGAATTACTCCGTCCGGATCTCTACATAGAGCGTTTTGCCGGTGAAGTACCACCCCGCTTTGTAAACTCAAGCCCATGGGGAAAAGTACGCAACGTGGAATTGCTGCAGATGCTTGAGAAGCGTCTTGAACAGCGCAATACCAGACAAGGAGCAAAGTATATACCGTAATGCAAAACGGGGAACAAGAAAAAAGTGCCCTTTAGGACGTCGTCCCAATGGGCACTTTTTTCTATATGTGTCAATTCATTATTTTTTCATCTTGTATCCGATAAGTGCACCATCATAGTTATCCAACATTGCAGCAACAGTTGCAAGACTTGCCTTTCCGCTTACAGAGTTCACTGCAGAAACAACTTTTTTAAGGAACGACATCATTTCGCTTGCATCAAACAACAGAGCAAGTGATGTGCCGGTATTTGCATAGATGGCATTTATCTTGCCCAAGCCAACCTTCCCAAGTGCCGAATATTTGAGTGTGATAATCTTGTTCTCCTTATCCAAAGAATATGTACCCTTAAGATTCTTCACTGTGCTGCCAATCTTTATTGTCTGCGAAAAAGTTGAATCTGAGTTGAAGGTGTAGCTCAAAGACTCATTGATACCAATCTTGCCATATAACTTGGACAAGGTGTTCTCTATCTTTGTTGTTGCAGCAGCACCTCCTGCCTGCGCAAGTAGATTGTCACTCTTGAATTGCACCTCTGGAGCTGTATATTTCCAGGTTCCATCAATTGAAAGGTTGAGCTTTGAAACTGCTCCTCCTACCACATTCTCAAGGATTGAAGTAACAGTATTGCCGGTTGCGCCTGAGCCAAGTAGCTGATTAAGTACGGATTGCACTCCACTTTGGGCATTGGCCACAGAAACTGAAAGGGCCACAGCAATAATTGTAAAGAGTCTTTTCATTTTATTTCTTGTTTTTAATTCTGGAATTTTACTCAAAATTGGGGAAATAGTTTTAAAATTTCAAAAAAGATTTGGCCGGTAAAGGAAATATTTCTACTTTTGCGGTCCCAATAATGGGACAAAACTTTTAAAAATCATTTGCAATGGCTGAGTATTTAACTTCAGACAAGAAAGCAGAGATTTTCGGCAAATACGGAAAGTCTAATACAGACACTGGTTCAGTTGAGAGTCAAGTTGCTTTATTTTCCTACCGTATCGCTCATCTTACACAGCACATGAAAGAGAACCACAAAGACTTTGGTACTCAGAGATCACTTCTAAGATTGGTTGGTAAGAGACGTCAGCTTCTAGATTACCT
>JAEIGA010015766.1_pt1 | contig 11501 bp, 11 predicted proteins | sample 9270691 | NCBI WGS metagenome assembly JAEIGA01 (sample SAMN17057246, study PRJNA624740) | gut metagenome | biome: biome; isolation source: fecal sample | host: Bos grunniens | place: China: Xizang | collected 2019
CTGGATAAGATCGCCCGCAAGAGTGAGAATACTTCCATCACCCGTGATGTTTCCGGCGAGGGTGTTCAGCAGGCACTGCTGAAACTTCTGGAAGGCACTATTGCCAATGTACCTCCTCAGGGAGGCCGCAAGCATCCGCATCAGGAATTCATTCAGGTCGACACTACAAATATCCTCTTTATCTGCGGAGGAGCATTCGACGGACTGGATAAGATCATAGAAAAGCGGATGGATAAAAAATCCATGGGATTTGAGGCGGAGATCAAGAGCAAGAAAGATCAGGATCTCGGTGCACTGTTTGCACATGTGCAGCAGCATGATCTTCTTCAGTTTGGTATTATTCCGGAACTAATTGGCCGTCTTCCTGTTATCGCGTCTCTGAATTCTCTTACCAGGGAAGATCTCGTACGCATTCTGACCGAGCCTAAAAACGCAATGACGAAGCAGTACAAGGCTCTGATGGATTTTGATCATGTGGATCTTGATTTCGAACCGTCCGCACTGGATGCGATTGCAGACAGCGCTTTGGCTATGGAAATCGGCGCCCGTGGTCTTCGCAGCGTAATGGAACGCACCATGACGGACATCATGTATCGTGTGCCGTCTGATGATGAGATTGAAAAGGTCATTATCACTGCGGATTCCGTTAACCAGCAGTCCGAACCCGTTGTCGTTCGGAGAAAAAGCAAGGGACGTAACGTTTCTTAATCAATGATTATTAAGGCAGAGCTTTTGCTCTGTCTTATTTAATCCGTTGTATATACCACAGACCGTTTCATGGATTGATGGTATAATACTTTCATTTCAATCCCGGAGGTGAGGTCCTATGACAAATACTACAAGAGGACTCCCGATGATCGCCATGCGCGGGATGACTGCTTTTCCCGGCATGCTTTTGACATTTGATATTGAACGATCCGCCTCTATGGCCGCACTGAATTTTGCCATGGGAGCCGATCAGATCATTTTTCTCGTAACACAGAAAGATATTCTGAAAGATATTCCATCTGCCGATGATGTATATACCATCGGTACGGTCTGCCGCATCCGGCAGCAGCTTCGCCAGCCCAACGGCTCATCCGCCCGTATCATGGTAGAAGGACTCTATCGCGGTAAGATCCTGGATGTTGTCTCTGAATCGCCCAGTTTTTATGTGGATGTTGAGAGACTTTCCGACAAACCGGACCGTGTCAGTGAGGCCAGGAAGGAAGCTCTCGTACGCAACAGCGTTGAACTGTTTGAAGAATATGTACACATCACAAATTCTGTTGCTCCTGAAACAGTACTGAATATCTTTGCCAGCAAGGACCCCGGTTATGTTTCGGATTTTATTGCCAACCATATTAACTTCCGATTTGGTGACAAACAGAAACTTCTGGAAGAACTGATTCCCAGCAAGCGTCTGGCCATGCTCAACGGGATGCTCGTACAGGAGCTCGCCGTATTATCCATCGAACAGGAACTCGTGGAAGCGACCAACGAGCAGATGAATAAAGCACAGCGCGAATACTTCCTTCATGAAGAACTGAAAATCATTCACAAGGAACTGGGGGATGAGGAAGATCTTCTCACGGAAATAGATGAGTACCGACAGAAAATCGAAGCGCTTCAGCTCAGGGATGAGGAGACAAAGGAAAAACTTCTGAAAGAAGTCAGTTCACTTTCCAAACAGCAGCCCGGTTCAGCAGAAGCGGCTGTGATCCGCGGTTATCTCGATACCTGTCTTTCGCTTCCGTGGAATGAACGCACCGAAGAAACTTTGGATCTGGACAAGGCCAGGACCATTCTGGACGAAGATCATTACGGTCTTGAAAAGATAAAAGAACGGATCGTTGAATATCTGGCGGTGCGCAAACAGACCGATAAGATCACCGGCGGACTGCTATGCCTTGTCGGACCCCCGGGAACCGGAAAGACCAGCATCGCCAAGTCGGTCGCCAGAGCAACGAACCGAAAACTGATCCGGATTTCTCTCGGCGGTGTCAGTGACGAGGCTGAGATCCGTGGTCATCGAAAGACTTACATAGGTGCCATGCCCGGTAGAATCATCACCGGCATCATTCAGGCCAAAAGCAAAAATCCTCTCATCGTTTTTGATGAGATCGATAAACTGGGGCACGATTTTCGCGGTGATCCGTCATCCGCACTTCTGGAAGCGCTGGATGCGGAACAGAACAACTCATTCCGCGATCGTTATCTTGAGATTCCCTGGGATCTGTCCGAAACCATGTTTATCATGACCGCCAATACGGTGGACACCATTCCTCGTCCGCTTCTGGACCGCATGGAAGTAATTGAACTGAGCAGTTATACAGACCGCGAAAAGATTCATATTGCGCAAAATTATCTCATTCCCAAGCAGCGGGATAAACACGGTCTGTCTGCCAAACAGATGAAGATCAATGACAAGGCACTGGATCAGATCATTTCCATGTATACCCGGGAATCCGGTGTCCGTGTACTGGAACGCCATATCGGTTCCATCTGCCGTAAAGTAACGACCCATATCGTAGACGGGGATTACAAGACCATCACCATCAACAGCAAAAATCTGGCAGATTATCTTGGCCCGGTACGTTATAAACGGGAGCCGAATGTCAAGAAAGACACCATCGGACTGGTCCATGGACTTGCCTGGACACAGGTCGGCGGGGAAGTGCTGGACGTGGAAACTGCGGTGGTCCCCGGAAACGGAACGTTGGAACTGACCGGCAACCTTGGGCAGGTCATGAAAGAATCCGCCAAGGCAGCTCTGACCTATATCCGCAGCCGCTCGGATGTTCTTGGCATTGATCCGGAATTCTACAAATCGAAGGATATCCATATTCATTTTCCGGAAGGCGCCGTTCCGAAAGACGGTCCTTCTGCCGGAATCACTGTCTGCATGGCTTTGATCTCGTCACTGACGAAAACCCCTGTTCGTCACGATGTTGCCATGACCGGTGAGATCACTCTCCGCGGACGGATTCTTCCCATTGGGGGGCTTCGCGAAAAGACTATGGCCGCCCTGCGAAATGGCATCAAGACAGTGATCATCCCACAGGACAACGTTGTTGATCTGGAACAAATCGATCCCGAGGTCAAGGATTCTCTGCAGTTTATCCCGGCCAGTCATGTTGACAACATTCTGGATATCGTTTTACCAACATTAAAGAAACAGAGCAGCAGCACTGCTGTCATGCCGGCACAGACGAAAAGCAAAAAATCCGCACGTCTATCCCAGTGATTGAGGTGATGATTTGATCAATTTTAATAACGTTGAATTTGTGACTTCCGTTGCCCAGCCGAATAAATTTCTGAATGACGGCAAGAAAAGCATTGTTTTTTCCGGCAAATCCAATGTCGGAAAATCTTCTGTGATCAACAAGCTTCTCAACCGAAAGAATTTTGCACGAGTCAGCTCCGTTCCCGGAAAAACGATTCATGTCAATTATTTTCTGGTGGACAGGCAGTTTTATCTGGTCGATCTGCCCGGATACGGTTATGCCAAGGTTTCCCAGTCGGAAAAAGAACGGTGGAACAAGCTGATGGAATCCTATTTTTCGGATCTCAACCGTTTTGATCTCGGTGTTCTGATACTGGATTCCAGACATAAGCCCACTGCCGATGATCGCCGGATGAAGGAGTGGTTTGATTATTCGGGCAAACCATATATCATCCTGCTTAACAAATGTGACAAGCTGAACAAAACAGAGTCCCGTGAAAATCCAAAAATGATTCGGGAAGAACTGGATCTTGCGGAAGATTTTCCCTGTATTCTGTTTTCTGCGATGAAGGGCACTGGCAAAAACGAACTGATCAATGCAATCATTCCATACATCAAGTAGCTTCAATACCGGCAGCATCCGCTGACCGGTATTGTTTTTGCCTGCTGTGATATGGTAAAATGTGCAATACCATAAGGTGGAAATTAATCGTTTCCACGAAACTTGGAAGGTGACTCATATCGATACTTTTCAGACTATATGGAACGGATTAAACTGGAATTATCTCCTGGAAATGATATTTGGCGTTATTCCGGCTCTTCTGTGCATCACGCTGCATGAGCTGAGCCATGGCGCTGTGGCCTATTCACTGGGAGATGATACCGCCAAACGGCAGGGAAGACTGACATTAAATCCCATTCGTCATATTGATATCATGGGACTTCTGATGATGGTGTTCTTTCGTTTCGGCTGGGCAAAACCTGTGCCTGTTAATATGAACCGGTTCAAAAATCCGAAACAGGGAATGGCCATCACAGCGCTTGCCGGTCCTGTATCCAACGTCATCATTGCTGTCATTTTCCTGTTTCTTTACGGCTTTTTCTTTCCGATGCTTAACGGAAAGAGCGAATTTGCAGGTATTATTCTTGATATGCTGCAGATCACGGCTTATATGAGTCTTGGCTTTGCAGTCTTTAATATTCTTCCTATTCCGCCGCTGGACGGCTCCAAGGTGCTGTTTTCTCTGCTGTCCGATGAGCAATACCGTACACTGATGCGTTATGAACGTTACGGTATGATGATACTCCTTGTTTTAGTCGCATCAGGACTGCTTGGAAGACCGCTGTCTTCCGCCACTCAGTATTTGCTGAACAAACTGTTTTTCCTCGCGGAATCCGGATATCAATTATCGTTGAGGTTGTTTTAATGGAAGATCTTACATACCATCTTGAAGGTATTCTGAAAACTAAAGATGATATTCAGGATTTTGAAGGTCCTCTGACGCTTATCCTCATGCTGCTGCAGAAGAATAAGATCGAGATCCGTGATATTGTGATTTCAGACATTCTGGATCAGTACACGGAATATCTCAATCAGATGGAAAAAATGGATCTTGAGATCGCAAGTGAATTCGTTCAGATGGCAGCTTATCTGCTGTATATCAAGACGAAAATGCTTCTTACCGAGGAGAAAGAGGTAACGGAACTTGAGCTTTTGATCCAGTCTCTGGAGCAGATGAAAGCCAAAGACGTACAAAACACTCTACAGCAGATCATTCCTGAGATTAAAGAGCGCTACGATCGGGGAGTCCTGTATTTTTCAAAGCAGCCGGAACCGATTAAAATCGGAAACCGCAAGTATGAATATCATCATGACAGCATTGATCTGTTATCCTCGATCCTTGATGTTTTTACCAGAGGAAGCAGCACTCCGGCGATTCAGTCCATCAATGAAGCAGCACCCAAGTATACTCCGTACGGTGTTCGTGAAAAGAGCAAGGAACTGATCACAAAGCTGAAGAGCAGCAAACATGTTAATCTGAATACGCTTTATTCCGACTGTACGACCAAATCCGAGGTCGTTGCGACTTTCATCTCCGTGCTGGAGCTTTGCAGTATGGGCAGTCTGATGGTCTCAAAGGATGATAATGAGGAATATATCCTCACCTTCATCGGAGGAAACATTGACAGCATCCTGGATAAAATTGAGATTGAATGAGTGAAGAATAAAGAAGGAGGGTAGCAGAAAACAATTTCTGTTACGCATAGAATGAACGAGTTTTTACAGGCAAAAATTGAAGCGATACTATTTGCTGCAGGGGACACTGTGCGTATCGACAGGATCTCCCTGATCCTCGGAGTTGATCCGGCAGATATCATTGAAGCATCCGAAAAGCTTTCTGAAATGTATGAATCTGCCAATCGCGGAATCCGTATTGTGCGTATTGGCGACAAGCTTCAGATGGTTTCCAATCCGGATTATGCATCGGATATCATAAAAGTGCTGGAACATCGCAAACCGCCTCGGCTGTCCGCGCCTGCATTGGAAACGTTATCCATCGTCGCATACTATCAGCCGGTAACGCGAGCCTACATCGATCAGATCCGAGGTGTGGACAGCTCCTACACCGTCAGTGTTCTGATGGACAAGGGCTTGATCGACAAAAAGGGATATCTGAATGTGCCCGGACGTCCGGCACTGTATGGCACGACAGATCTATTCCTTCGTACGATGGGGATCACAAATCTGGAAGACTTGCCGGAGCTTCCTGATGTCAGTACGTCCGAGGGTGTATTGAAACTTCAGGAGCAGATCGAACAGATCAAGGAAAATCAGCAGATCGAAGGCCAGCTGAGCCTGTATGACTCTTCAGAGCAGGAGCAATCCGGGTCAGAAGACCGTACGGAAGAAGATGAAATCGTTGATGATGAGAGCGAAAAGGAAGATCTGCAAACGGAATCCTGATCTATAATTATCCGTATCAGTAGGGTTTGATATGAAAGCATTAATTATTCTGGGCATAATACTGTTAGTCCTGATACTGTTTAATATGCTTCGTGTCGGTGTTTTTGTTGCATATGTTTCCGACGAGGCTGCCCGATTAGCCCTTGTATTGGGTCCGCTCCATATCTCTATTCTTCCGAAGAAAAAGAAAAAGAAAAAGGAAAAAAAGCCGAAAGAGAAAAAGGAAAAGGAACCCAAAAAGAAAAAAATTGAGCGCGTACCGATTAAGCAGCGGATCACCTTCGAAGATATAACCGATGTTCTTCATGCTATAGGACAGGCCATTCACCGGTTCCGGTCAAAGATTGTGATCCACCGGTTTAAATTCTGGTTTGTATCCTCTCATGAGGACCCATATAAAACAGTTAAGACATATAATCAGGTCAACAACATACTATGTATACTGGGTACCTGGACGGATCCCAATCTTGTCATACGGAAATCAGACATCAAAACGGCCACCGATTTTATCGTTGGTAAGAATTATCTGGATTTTGAACTGAAAATGACTATTCGTATTGGACAGATCCTAGTCATTGGGTTTATACTAATCACAAAGCTGATGAAAGTACTGTTCCGCTTCCTTAGCAGAAGCAGAAAGATGAACAAACTCAGCGAAGTCCTCGACCCGGGGAAAGGAGTGCAGATACCGTGACTACAAATTTTGAAGGTCTTGTGGAAAACACAATGCACAACATAAAAGGTCTGATGGATTCCAACACGATTGTCGGTGAGCCCATCTACACCCCAGACGGAATGACACTGATCCCTATTTCCCGCGTATCCATGGGTTATGGCGGAGGCGGTGCAGATTTTGCCCAGGCGAAAGGATACGGCGGCGGAACTGCATACGGTGTTAAGATCGAACCTACCGGCATCCTTATAATCAAGGACGGCAATGTACGTCTGTTGAACGTACTTCCGCCTGCCAGCAATACACTGGACCGCATCATTGACATGACACCGGATATGATGGAAAAAGTTGATCAGCTTATCGACAAGATCGTGAATAAAAAATAAAAAAAGTCCGCACTACCTTTCCGATCCGATAGGTAGTGCGATTTTTTAGATCAAAAGGAAATAGATAATGGAAATTAAGATACAGAAAATTCTGTCCGACTACGGCATCTGTTCCAGGCGGGCCGGCGAGGAGATGATCCAGCAGGGAAGAGTGACCGTCAACGGTTCCATTGCCCGGATCGGTCAGCGAGCGGATCCGGAAACAGATATCATCTGTGTGGATGGCAAGACTCTGTCCGCAAAACCGGAGGATACCTATATCCTTCTAAACAAACCGAAAGGATATGTGGTCACATTAAGTGACGAAAAGGGAAGGCGTAATGTCACGGATCTCCTTCAGGAGCTTTCGGTGCGGGTATATCCTGTCGGAAGACTGGATATCAATTCAGAGGGACTCCTGATCCTTACCAATGACGGTCAGTTCAGCAACATGCTCACACACCCGTCAAAAGAGATTGAAAAGGAATACTATGTCTGGGTCCGCGGAAAGACACTGGATAAAAGCATTGAACGTCTTTCATTTCCCATGACAATCGATAATTACAGGATCAAACCGGCAAAAGTACGCATCATTGAGCAGGATGAAAAAGGAGCTCAGTTGAGTGTGATCATCCATGAAGGACGCAATCGGCAGATTCGTAAAATGTGCGAAGCCTGTGGCTTGTACGTCACCAGACTGAAACGCATTCGAGAAGGCTCTCTTACTCTGGGCAGGCTTACCACCGGTCAGTGGCGCTATCTTACGCCGAAGGAAGTGGAGAAACTGCGCAGGGAAGCAGGCGCCCATTCTGAAAAATGAAAGAAATCCTGCATTTTTTCTTGATGTTTTGCAAGTAACTTTTTATAATAAACTCATTATTTTAGAAGGGTCGCGACTACCGTGAAAGACATCGATATATTAAACCTGCTTTCCGATGACCGGAAGTTTTCCAAAGGACAGAAGCTGATTTCGCGTTTTATCATCAACAACTATGACAAGGCGGCTTTTATGACGGCAGGGAGACTTGCTGCAGAAGTCGGCATCAGCGAATCCACCGTCGTCCGTTTTGCCTCTGAGCTTGGATTTAAGGGATACCCGGAAATGCGCAAGGCCATCCAGGACATGATCCGGAACCGTCTTACCAGCGTCGAGAGGATCGAAGTAGCCAAACGGATGATCGACGAAAGGGAAATCCTCAAATCAGTCCTTTCGTCCGATGTGGAGAACCTTCACACGACATTAAATGAGATCGATCAGGAAAAATTTGACCTCGTGGTCAACCGTATCCTGAGTTCGGAAAATGTCTATATCGTTGGGATGCGTACCTCCACTTCGCTTTCTTCATTTCTCGGTTCCTACCTGAAACTGATTCGCAAGAATGTATTTGTTGTGCAGGACACCATGGCTTCTGAAGTTTTCGAACAGCTCATTCGGATCGGAAAGAACGATCTTTTTATCGGGATCAGTTTTCCCAGGTATTCCAAACATACCGTGGATGCGATGACTTTTTCCAAGACCCGCGGCGCATATACCGTAGCCATCACCGACGGAAAGCACTCTCCCTGTTATGATGTGGCGGATGTATGTCTGTTTGCTAAGAGCGACATGGTCTCATTCCTGGACTCTCTGGTCGCGCCCATGAGCCTTATCAACGCTCTGATCGTTGCAGTAGGTTCCCGTTCTCCCGACAACAGCCTTGAGACCTTCAAGCAACTGGAGAATATCTGGGAGGAATATGATGTCTACGAAACCTATCCTCGCTGATGCTGTTATTATCGGCGGAGGAGCCGCCGGTTCCTTTTGCGCCGTAACCGCCGCAAGACGCGGTCTTTCCGTCATTGTGCTGGAACCAAATGACAAAATTGGCCGCAAGCTTCGCATCACCGGAAAGGGACGGTGTAATGTAACAAATAACAGTGATATCCGTACTGTTATGAACCATATACCGGATCACAGCCGATTTCTATATGGTGCACTGTCTCGTTTTTCTCCGGAGAATACGATACAGTTTTTTGAAGAACTGGGAGTTCCTCTTAAAACAGAACGCGGAAACCGGGTATTTCCGGTATCGGATAACGCAAATGATATTGCAGATGCTCTTCAGAAGGAAATGAACCGTCTCGGAGTTTCCGTACTTCATGAGAAAGGTGTTGATCTTGTCACAGAGGAAGGACACATTTCCGAAGTGGTCACATCCAGCCGCCGTATCCTGACAAATCGCTGTGTAATTGCGACCGGCGGAAGATCATATCCCAAGACCGGTTCCGATGGAGACGGATACCGTCTGGCATCAAAACTGGGTCATTCCATAGTTGCTCCGCTCCCGTCACTTGTACCGCTGGTCAGTGATGACCGTAGCTGTTCGGAACTGCAGGGTCTTTCTCTCAGAAACATCGAACTCACAGCGACGGAAAATGATAAAGCCATATATAAAGAGCGGGGAGAGATGCTGTTTTCTCATTTCGGAATTACCGGACCGCTCGTGTTGTCTGCAAGCGCGCATATGCGTCATTTCGACACCTCTGAATACAAAGTGATCCTTGATCTTAAACCGGCGCTGGATGAAAAAACACTGGACTTGCGGATTCTTCGTGACTTCAGCAAATACCAGAACAAGGCCATACGTAATGCCTTGGGAGATCTTCTTCCGAAAGCCATTATACCGGTCATCCTCTCCAGAATCGCCGTCCCCGGTGGAAAACCAGTCCATGAAATCACCAAAGAAGAACGAAGTAAACTGGTGCATGAACTGAAATGCTTTACCATCCCTATAACCGGCACCCGCCCCATAGACGAAGCGGTGATAACAGCCGGCGGTGTATCAACTGCCGAGATCAATCCCAGAACAATGGAATCCAAGCTGGTACCGGGTCTGTTTTTTGCCGGTGAAGTCTTGGATCTGGATGCATATACCGGCGGATATAATCTTCAGATTGCTTGGTCCACTGCCAGTCTGGCAGGAAATTCTATATAAACAGAAAGGCATGAATATGAGTAAAACGATTTCTATCGCAATAGACGGCCCTTCCGGTGCAGGTAAAAGCACCATTGCCCGGGCTGCAGCGGAACACTTCGGATATATCTATGTGGATACCGGAGCTCTGTACCGTACGCTTGGCCTCGGCGCAGTCCGGAACAACATCGACATCTCCGATACCGATGCGGTAAAGGCTTTTCTTCCTACCGTGCATGTGGAAATGAAGCATGATAAGAACGAAGGGCAGAGAATGTACCTGAACGGGGACGATGTTACCGGAGAGATCCGTTATCCTGAGATCTCACAGGCGGCATCCAAGATCTCGGCGATTCCCTGTGTCCGGGAACATCTGCTTCAGATGCAGAGAGATATGGCAGAAAAATATGATGTCATCATGGACGGTCGGGATATCGGTACGGTCGTTCTTCCCGATGCGGACATCAAGATCTTTCTGACTGCCTCTTTGGACGATCGTGCAAAACGCCGTTTTGATGAACTTGTGGCAAAAGGAATGGATGTGACTTACCCTGGCATCTATGAAGATATGAAAAAGAGGGATGAGCAGGATTCCAGCCGTGCGGTCGCTCCGCTGAAACCGGCCGAAGATGCGGTCCTTGTGGATACCAGCGGTAATACTCTTCAGGAAAGCATCGATCTGATCTGCGGCGTTATCAATAATGCATTGGAGAAAGCACGTGGATAAAATACTAATTGCAAAAACAGCCGGTTTCTGTTTTGGCGTAAGCCGTTCGGTAAAAATGGCGGATAATTTGCTGCAGGAACATGAAAACTGTTTCAGTTACGGTGAACTGATTCACAACGCAGATGTCGTATCCCGTCTGGAGGAGAAGGGACTTGCCGTTGCGCACGATATTGATACCATTCCTGACGGCAGCGCTGTTCTGATCCGTTCACACGGCATATCCAAACAGGAATATGAGCGATTGTGCGAACGCAAACGAATCGTTATGGATGCCACCTGTCCGAGAGTAAAAAAGATCCATCATATTGTTTCCGAAGCTTCGGGTCAGAAACGGTTCGTGATCATTATCGGTGTCAAAGGGCATCCGGAAGTATCCGCGATTGAAGGATGGTGTGAGGATCATATCGTCATTCAGAACACGCAGGAACTCCATGAAATCATTGATCAGAAATCTCTGGATTTTAATCAACCCATAACCGTTGTTTCACAAACGACACAAACTCACGATAATTTTATTCAATGCACAAATATTCTAAAAAAAATATGTACAAATTCGGAAATTTTTGATACAATATGTGATGCTACTTTTACAAGGCAGGAAGAGGCAAAAAA
>JAEIGA010015767.1_pt1 | contig 11501 bp, 10 predicted proteins | sample 9270691 | NCBI WGS metagenome assembly JAEIGA01 (sample SAMN17057246, study PRJNA624740) | gut metagenome | biome: biome; isolation source: fecal sample | host: Bos grunniens | place: China: Xizang | collected 2019
AAAGAAGCCATGAACATCGCACGTCTCGGAAACAAGTACCTTACTGATACCGAGCCATGGAAGGTGGCCAAGACAGATATGGACAGAACTGCTTCTATCCTGAACGTATCTCTCCAGATCTGCGCTTCGCTTGCAATCGCATTCGAGCCGTTCCTCCCATTCTCAGCTGAGAAGCTCCGCAATATCCTCAATGTCGGTATCGCTGCTGGTGTTGACCACCGTGCAGGCGAGGAGGGTGCAGTAAGCGAGAATATCTACACTGCAGCTGAGGGTGCCGCTCTCCATACATCTTCACGTCATTGCGAGGAGCAGGGCGACGTGGCAATCTGCCTTTCTTGGGATGACCTTGGAAAGGCAGCCCTTCTTCCAGCTGGTCATCAGCTCAATCCTGCCACCCTTCTCTTTGCAAAGATCGAAGATGAAGTTGTGGATGCTCAGATTGCCCGTCTTGAGACAATCCGTGCAGAGCGTGAGGCCGCTGCAAAGGCTGCTGAGGCTGCTGTGGTGACTCCTCAGAAGGAAGAGTGCACGTTCGATGATTTTCAGAAGATGGACATCAGGACCGCTACTGTTCTTGAGGCTGAGCGTGTGCCGAAGACTGACAAGCTTCTTAAGCTTACAATCGATACAGGCATTGACAAGAGAGTCATTGTCTCCGGTATTGCAGAGGAGTATGCTCCAGAGGATATGGTAGGCAAGCAGATATGTATCCTTGCAAACCTTGCTCCACGCAAGATCCGTGGCATCGAGTCCAAGGGTATGATTCTGATGGCTCGTCAGAATGACGGCAAGATGCGTTTCGTTACGCCTGCCGAGACACTATGCAATGGTGCTGAGATAGGTTAAAGATTGATAATGAAATATGGTTTCTGTGACCCCCGCCTGCCTATGGCAGGCACCCCCTGGCCGTGGGTGGCATGTCGCGGAAACCATATTTCATTATCAGCATAGATGACAGTAATTGAGTGAGCTCTTTCGGCTGCACTATATTAGATTGATAGGATATGATTAAATCGGCATATTATCAGGATCTGACCAAGATGAACACCTTCAGGATGAGGGTGAAGGCGAAGAGTTTTGTCGAGTATGATTCGATTGCGGATCTTGTGGATATAGAGTTTGAAGAACTGCCGCGTCCTGTTCTGCATATCGGTGGCGGCAGCAATCTTCTTTTTACTGAGGACTTCAAGGGCACTGTCCTTCATTCAAAGATCAATTTCATTGAAATTCTTGACGAATGTCCGGGATCGGAGGTGCTGGTGTCGGTAGGTGCAGGAGTGGTCTTTGATGATTTCTGTGAATGGGCTGCCAATGAAGGACTTTGGGGTGTGGAGAACCTGTCATATATTCCTGGTGAAGTGGGTGCTTCTGCCGTGCAGAATATCGGTGCTTACGGTGTTGAGGTGAAGGACGTCATCCGTCGAGTCTATTGTTATGATACTTTGGATGAGGAGTTCGTGAGCTTTGGTGTTGATGAGTGTGAGTACGGCTATCGTGACTCTGTCTTTAAGGATCCGGAGGTCAAGGGGCGTTATATTGTGACTCATGTTGTGTTTGCACTTTCTCGCGAGCCTCGTCCATGCTTGGACTATGGCCATCTGAAATCAGCTGTTGAAGCAGTTGCCGCTTCAGATACGCTTACCCCGGCTCTTATCAGAAAGGTCATCATCAAGACACGTAAGGAGAAGCTTCCGGAACCGTCTGTGATGGGCAGTGCAGGAAGTTTCTTCAAGAATCCTGTCATCAGCCTTGAGCATTTCCAGCGCATCGAGTCAGCTGCAAAGGCAGAGCATGGAGCAGACTATAAGGTCCCTCATTATGATTTGCCGGATGGAGTCAAGGTCCCTGCAGCGTGGATGATAGAGCAGTGCGGCTGGAAAGGCCGCAGGAGCGGAGGCGCTGCCGTATACGAAAAGCAGCCGCTCGTCATCGTGAACTACACAGGGGAAGCCTATCCTGAGGAAATCATAGGCCTCGAACGTCGTATTGTCGCCTCAGTGAAGAGCAAGTTCGGAGTAGAACTTCATCCTGAAGTCGATCATATCTGATCGATTAGATCGGGAACCAGATGAAGACGGCGCAGTCCCACAGTGCGTGGGAGAGTATTATGGCGCCGAGTCTTTCGGGGAAGAACCGGTATGCAAGGCCCCAGATGAATCCGGCAACCAGGGCAGCCATTATCAGCATGAAATTGAATTTGGACACATGAACGAGTCCATAGATCAGAGTCGTGACTATGAATCCGACATTTGGATTCCAATGCTTTGAAAACTTATTCTGAACGAATCCACGCCAGAATATTTCTTCGGCAGGACCTATTATGAATAACATAAGAAGGGTGAGGATCACAGGGTTCTCGCCCTCTTTCATTCCATAGATGAGATTGACCTGAGGACGTGCGAAATCAAACATCAGGGACGATAACTTGTCTCCGATCCAGAACACACCCCATAATGCGGCGGCCAGTCCGACTCCAAGAGCAATGTCGCTCCATCCCATCCGGATCTGTTTCAGCAGGCCTGGAGAGCAGATCAGTGAATATGTTGTCAGGATCAGTCCGGAGCATGTCATCATTACCCAGAAATTCACGTGAGGTGAAGTCCATGGTGAGAACATGATTGTCCATAGGACTGCTGCGATGCAACAGCCTGGAACCACTTTTCTGATTTCTGATTTCATGTCAGATTGCTGTTAAAGAAATCTGCTGATTATCAGGCTGATCGTCAGAAGGGTAGAGAACAGAAGCTGAAGGTTTGCCGTTCTGACATCAAGGTCTGCGATCAGTGCCGGCCCTCCGGTTACGGAATTCTTCATGGTCTTTGCACATCCTATTGCAATAGGGAGGGTAAGGAATATGATCACTGTGCCGACAGGCATGTATCCGAGGATGGAAAGGATTCCCACCCAGACGAACGGGAATATTACCTCGAAACCATAAAGAAAGGCAGAGATCTTCTTTCCAAGTCCCATAGCCATTGTCTTTATTTCTGCACGCTTGTCGGTGACCATGTCTCGGGTGTTGTTCGAGTGAAGGATTCCGTCTGTGATCAGACCGACAGGGAGAGCAATCATAAGCACGTTCCAGTCGATAGCGCCTGTTGCTGCGAATGTTGTGCCCAGGGTAGGGAGAAAAGCGAATGTAAGAAGGATGTCAAGGTCTCCGAGGGCATTGTACTTGAGGAAAGGGTAGAGGACCGTCAGTACGGCTCCGGCGATTCCTATATAAAGAAGTTCGATGCCTGTGACTGCTGCAAGACCGAGGCCGCATGCCACTGAAACTGCAAGCAGGCCTATGGCAAGGTTCCTGATCTCCTTTGCTTCAAACATACCTGTTGTAAGCGTCTTTGCACCGAATGTATCTTCAGCGTCAACTTTCTTCCTGAAGTCAAACCAGTCGCTCCACACATTTCCGGCAAGATGGAACAGTATCATTCCGATCAGAGCCCATATTCCTAAAGCCCAGTTGATTTCCGCTTCTTTCCAGAAAAGATATGCAAGTGTTACGATGATAGGCATTGTAGAAGCCGGAATAGACCATGGTCTTACTGCGAATATCCATTCGCCTATTTTATGTCTGCTCATAAAAGTTCAGAATTATCATATTAATTGCACAAATATAGAAAATTTGATATTCCTATACAAATATACTATTTTTACGGAAAGTTGGTTATTTTGCCCCGTCGCATACTTTATGTGTCTTGTTAAAAATCATTTTAATATGAAACTGAACACGAGAGTCTTTGAAATATTTTCAGTTATTATGGGGTGCGTCGCACTCCTCGGCTGTAATCAAATTCCACCTGCATCGACGGAAAATGATGACCCCGATGTTACGGTTGAGGAAGAATTGCCAGTATCATCCGTTTCATGGAGTGAGACTTCTCTGGAACTTTATGTGAACCGGTCTTATACTTTGGTTCCGATTATAGAGCCGGAAGGTGCTTCTTTCAAGAATATTACGTGCAGTTCGGATAATCCGGCTGTAGCTACTGTGACGTATCACGGTCATGTGACGGCATTATCTGCCGGAACAGCTGTCATATCTTTAACTGTCGATGATAAGTCTGCAGAATGTGTGGTTACAGTGAAAGACCTTCCTATGGCAACGACAGATTATATTGATGAATATGGAGTCAATCATGGCAAGGGCGTGTCTGTCGGGATTGCGGTGTGGGCTCCTGTAAACTGTGGTTACATGGCAGCAACTTCAGAAAGCAAAGGCTTTCCGCATGGTAAACTATATCAGTGGGGCAGGAAGTACGGTCAAGGATATGACGGGGATGCAATGGCTCCGGTCATTGAACAGGGACCTGTCTCAATCGTTGATGGTAACAGCGAGAGTAAATCCGGCACCTTTTATCTTCCCGCTTCAAAATATGGGGACTGGACCGATTCCAAGGATGCCAGGCGATGGAATTCCGGTACAGAAAACAAACCGGTCAAGACTGAGTACGACCCTTGTCCGAATGGGTGGCGCGTGCCGACATACTCCGAATTGGAGGAGTTGAAAAAGAATTGGTCCAGATGGACAACAAATGAAGCCGGACAGAAAGGTTTCTGGCTCAGCGGTCCCGAACGGTACTCAGATGATGTTCCTCAGGTCTTCCTATATGCTGCAGGTTATCGGAATGACTCTGGAGAAGCCGTCCTGAGAGGCTCTGCCGGTCGCTACTGGACTTCCACGGTGCCGGACTATGTTGATGGTTCAACTTCATCCTTTCTGAATCTCACAAGCGGGCTTCTCATGTTATCTCTATCGGAACTCGCTGCGGGCTACTCTGTCCGTTGCGTCCAGGAATAGAAGCCCGGGGCACTCTTCGATTTACATCGGAAGGGCGCCGCAATTCTAATCTGAAATCCAAAACGGTGACAGGATTGGTGCACAGGGGTCATTTCTGCATACCCCCGTGCACATCAAAGTGCCCCACAGGCCTTCAGTGACATATTCGCGTGCACAGGAGTCGCGCCAAATGACCCCCGTGCACCAAAACGCCAATAAAGATAGCGCCCTCTCGATTCACATCGGGAGGGCGCCGCAATTCTAACCTAAAACTTAACCTATGAAAAAACTATTCGGTTTAAGTTTATTGCCAATATCGTGCCAGAGACTTCTTGACTTCGCTCAAAATGGCGAAAAACTCTGGTTTTTGTAGTCATTATAACAGATAGTCCAGGACTTCTCGGATATTTTGTACTATGATGATACGGTCTGATTCAGGCATGTCCATCATCTCATGAACCCAAACCACCTCGTGAGGAGTGTTGATCGCTATGCCTCCGATATTCACTACCGGTGCGATGTCGGATTTTACCGAGTTTCCGATCATCAGAATCTGTTCCGGAGCAAGGTTGTGCTTTGCGGCAAGTTCCAGATAATTCTTCTCATCCTTGTTCTCCATCACTTCGCAATGGTGGAAATATTTGTCAAGGCCGGACTGACGGTATTTGTAGAGTTGTTCCGTGAGGTCGCCCTTGGTCGCTACGATCAGCGTGTATTTGTCCTGTAGCGCTTTCAGAGTTTCCTCCACTCCGTCTATCAGTTGGAATTCATGGAATGCCAGCTTCTTGATGATCTCCTTGATTCCCAGATATATCTTCTCCGGGAGTGTCCCTCCACATAGCTCCATCGCTGCATCTGTCATGCCTATCATATAGGTCTTGGATCCGTAGCCGAAGAGGGGAATGTTCTCTTCCTGCTTGTGCCACAGCATCTGCTGCACGCCTTCCGGACCGGTGTAGTCAGACAGAAGTTCGGTGAACTGAGCCTCTGCGTCCCTGAAGAACTGCTCGTTTTCCCAGAGCGTGTCGTCAGCATCAAAGAAAATGTGTGTGAATTTTCCTCTGAGATCCATCCTTATTCAGCCTTTGAAGTGGTGTCTGCAGGAACTGCCTCCTGAACCGGCTCTTCGACAACAGGTCTTATGCTCTTGATCATTACATCCTCATATGGCCTGTCATATGGGTCTGTGGCCACTTCTGCAATCCTGTCGATCACCTCAAGACCTTCAATCACCTCTCCAAAGATGGAATATTGGCCATCGAGGTGCAGACATGCATTCTCGTCATGGACAATGTAGAACTGAGAGCCGGATGAAGCTTTTGTCGGGTTTGCGAGGTCGCCTTTGCGTGCGGCTGCGAGAGCGCCCTTCTTGTGCCAGTACTCGTTCACGAACTCTGCAGGTACGGTGTAGTCTGGACCTCCTGTGCCCCATGCATTTATCTTTGCCGTGTCACGTGAATATGGATCACCTGTCTGGATCATGAATCCCTCGATCACGCGATGGAAACGTATTCCGTCATAGTAATTTTCGCTCACGAGCTTTGCGAAATTGTCACGATGCTTGGGAGTCTTGCTGTACAGTTTCACTTTCATTGTGCCGTGAGTGGTCCTGATCTCGAATACAGGCTCTTCAATTCTTTTGTTTTCCATTTCAATTGCTGTTTTAGTCGAATCATTGAGTTCTGCCTCCGATGTTTCCTTGCTGTTGCTTCCGCAGGAGCATGATGCAAGAAGTGCTGCCATCGAGGTCAGAATTATTGATGCAAGTAATATTCTTTTCATACTATCTTAGCTTTAACCCGACAAAAATAATTATTTTTGTGGTCATTATGGCAAATCCGTTGAAACAATTGGCCGGTCAGACGGTTATTTACGGTCTGAGCACGATACTGGCCCGAATAATAAATTTTCTCTTTGTTCCTGTCTACACCAGGCTCCTTACTCCGGAAAGTTACGGTGTGGTTACTGAATTCATGGCATATATCGCTGTGCTTCAGGTGGTTCTGGTTATGGGACTTGAGACGGGATGTTTCCGTTTTGCCAATAAGGATGGGGTTGACCCGAAGAAGGTGTACTCGAATGCTTTCGTCACTGTGTTCTGCATCAGTGCTACCTTCCTTGCCCTGATGATCGCTTTTGCCGGACCTATATCTTCTGTCTTGGGCTATCAGGGATATGAAGCCTGCATAATGTATATCGGTGGCATTCTGGCTCTGGATTCGGTTACTGCCATTCTTTTTGCGAAGCTTCGTCAGGAGAACAGGGCTCTCAGGTTTGCCATATTCAAGACCATAAAGATCATCACAGAGACGGCTGCGAACCTGATTCTCTTCCTCTGGTTCCCTAAGTACTGCCTTTCTGTGGCAGAAGAAGTGGGGCGCGAGGTCACTGCATCGGATGTGTGGCTGCTTCATTTCATCCCTGCTACCCCCGATTTCAGCTATGTGATATTTGCGATATTCATAAGCTGCGTGGTGTGTGGACTGCTTTTCATTCCGGAATATCTCAAGTTGAGTTTCCGTCTGGAGCCGAAGCTTCTCAGACAGATGCTGGCATATTCCATTCCGCTCATGGTTGCGGCCTTGCCTGGTATCGTCAATGATTTCCTTGACAGAATATTGTTCAGATATTTTGATTCCAATGCCGAGGCGTGGCGTTCAAGTCTTGGACTTTATCAGGCTGCAGTGAAACTTGCTGTGATAATGAATCTGTTCATCCAGATGTTCCGCTATGCGGCCGAACCGTTCTTTTTCAGGAGGGCCAAGGAAAAGGATTCACTTAAGCTGTATGCATCCGTGCAGGAATATTTTACGGCCTTCTGCGGACTTGTCTTTCTTGGAGTCATATTATATATAGATGTCATTGCTCTGATTCTCGGTCCGCAGTTCCGCTCGGCAGTCGGTGTCGTGCCTGTCATGCTTCTTTCCTATATGCTTCTCGGAATGCTTTTCAATGTCTCCATGTGGTATAAACTTTCCGGAAAGACCAATATGGCGATCTGGATCACTCTTGCCGGTCTTGCCGTCACCGCGCTGGTAATAGTGATCTTTATGCCTAAGTATTCATATTGGGCTGCGGCATATGGCCATCTTGCCAGTTACGTGGTGATGTTTGTGATAAGCGCTGTCCTGGGAGCAAAATATTATCCGATTCCATATCGCTGGGGCCGCCTGCTGATGATTTTCGTGTTCATGGGCGCTGTCTATGGTGCGTCGCTTCTTGTGGGAAGATTCTTCTTTGACGGAGTGACTTTCGGACAGTCTCCATCTGGCGCTGTGGCGGCAAAGCTCAGCGTACATACGGCCTTTATTCTCTGCTATATCGCGGCAGTCTGGCGTCTTATCCGTAGTAAATGATAGCGTGATCAGTGTTGTGACTCTGCGCTGACACCTGTCTTCGGCTGTAAGACAGGTTTGTCTTGCAGCCTCGGACCCTTCGGCTCCATTGAATGTTCCTCAGGTAATCGATACGTCATAGGAGTATGGTCTTACATTGATTTCCAATTTGTCGTGAGGATGAGGACAACCCGCGGAAATCAGACCGGACACATTTGGTGGGACGGTTCATTTTCGGTGATTTAATACTTGCATATATTAAAGAGTATGGGTATATTTGCATTGATTTTCACCTTTTATTTCAACAATTAATCCGGTATTATGAAAAGATGTAACAACTGCGGTTGGTATAATCAGGATTCTGCTGTGTCATGTGAAAAATGTCAGGATGTCTCTTTTAAGGCGGTGGTGATGCCAGAGGAGGAGGCTGCACCAGTCATTCAACCGGAGAAAGCAGCTGACAATCCTGTCATGGAGACGGTTGCGTTCGGTGGTGGAATGCCAGATGCTCATGATGTGTCATCTATGCGCAGGAAATATGCTGCTACTGTGCTGGATGCTGGTTCTTCTGTCAAGACTGAAGAGGAGATGACGTGCCATAAGTGCCGTTATCCGATTGTCGGAAATGTGGAATATTGTCCAAATTGTGGTGCGACAGTCAGAACCAATGCGGCAGTGAACCAGGCTCCTGCTCCTCAGGGACCTAAGGTTGTTGATAGATCTGCTTTAAAGGCTACACTGCGTGATGTTTCAGACTGTATCGGAAAGGTTGATGCCGAGGTTTTCAGGCTTGTGCCGGTTGATGAGCCAGGCGAACTCCCTTATGAACTGAGGGTCGGTGACGTAGTGGTTATCGGTGGATGTCGATATAAGTTCCAGAAATAATGTATGGCTCTCAAACAAACGGAGGCGTTCCTGTTCCCGAACGTTGTGATTGCCGACCAGGAGATGTGGTCGGCTATAAGTATCGTGTAGATAAGGAACTGGGACAGGGGTCGTTTGGTGTTGTATATAAGGTCAGGGATGACAGAGGCGGAGTATGGGCGATGAAACTGCTTCGTCTTTGGGATGTGCCTTCAACAATCAGGCTTCCTCTCGTGCAGCGTTTTGAAATGGAATACAAGACGAGCTGCATCAGAAGCCGCAATCTTGTCCATTCTGTGGATGCCGGTTATTTCAAGGGTAATCCTTACATCGTCATGGAGTTCTGTGATGGCGGTGATCTTTCCAAGTATGTCGGAAGACCGGATGCGAATCTTTCTCGAATAGCTTCTGATGTTCTCAATGGTCTGAATGATCTTCACTCCAGTGGAAAGGTCCATAGAGATCTTAAGCCGGAAAATGTCCTGTTCAAGTCGGATGGAACGGCTGTGCTGACAGACTTCGGAATCAGTGGTGACAGGAACAAGAGAATGACGGAGAGGAATATCTTCGGAAAACCGACTCAGATATTTGGAACATATGCTTATATGCCGCCGGAGCAGGTAAACCGTGCAAGGGGAAACAGTACCGTCCTGCCGACCACTGATATGTTCTCGTTTGGCGTGATGATGTATCAGCTTATCACGGGAGAGCTGCCTTTCGGCAAACTCGATGATCAGAATGATCTTGTACGATATCAGAAACGAGGAAAGGCTTGTGAGTGGGATCGTACAAAACTGCTTTCCCGTCCTGGTGGTCGAGATTGGGAAGCCCTCATCTCAAGATGTCTTCTTCCGGACATCAAAGACAGAATACATACTGCCAAGGAGGCTATGAGACTTGTTCCGGGAGGTGCAAGAGGTGTGGTAAGCTATCAGCCTCCGGTTCCACGTGCAGAGCAGCCGGCTATGTCTGCGGGAATGGCTTTGCATGTGATGCAGGGAAAGGAATATGGAAAAGTTTATGATCTGGATGAGATTGTTAAGAGCAGCGGACGCAGAATGCTTCCTGTCGGAAGAGATTTCTCTAATTCTGTAGTGATTGAAGATTTTCCGGAATCATATGTTTCCAGAAGGCATGCGACCATAGAGAATGTCGGTACGAATTATTGGCAGATACGTGACGGACAATGGGATTCTGAGAATGCTGTCTGGGTCAATTCCACCAATGGAACATATGTTAATTCCGATCTTGTCCAGCAGAGCGGTATTCTTCTAAAAAGAGGCGATATCATTACAATCGGAGATATAAAACTGAAATTTGACAATAAATAATATTTAAATTCAATCTAAAACAATTTATTATGGAGGCAAATTACAAAAGAACCGTAGCTGGTTCTGTCGGAGCCGGAATGGCAGCGGTCTTCAATGCTTCAGGTCGTCAGTACTATATTCTGGAGCATAAGACTGAGTCTTTGTATCACCATGCAGGTGAATCTCAGAAGATTATAGTCGACCAGGTGGAGCTGGGACGTGATTCTGCATGTCAGGTGCGTTTTGATGAAGCTTTCGAGACTGTGAGCCGTCGTCATGCAGCTATTGTCAGGGAAGGTGAAAACTGGAAGATCATTCCTCTTTCTCAGACAAACTCTACAATCGTGAATGGTGTTCCTATCCGTGGGGAGCAGATCCTTAATTCAGGAGATGAGATCCGTCTTTCTTCAAGAGGACCTCTTATGGGATTCATCGTTCCTCAGGGAAAGCAGAGTCTTGTCAGCAGCATTGGAATGACAGAGCGTCTTAGCCTCTTCCGTCAGCAGGCACTTCGTCCTTACAAGCGTGCATTGTGGGCTATGGCAATCATTCTTATCTTTGCAATCGGTGGCCTTGTTACATGGAATATCCTTCAGGCTAAGAAATACGATCAGGAACTTCAGGTTAAGCAGGAGCAGATCGAGCAGGTACAGCAGGATCTCGTTCAGAGCGATGAGCTTATCAATGCTCTCAATGATGAACTCGTTTCTACTCAGGCAGCTTCAGCAGTTGAGCGTGCAAGAATCCAGAAGAAGCTCCAGGATGCTCAGGCTGAGCGTGAGGTTCTTCTCCATAATGCACAGATTCTTCGTGACGAACTCCAGAGTGCAGCTGATGCGGCAGCTGAGGCTGGTCAGAATGTAGCTGCTGCTCAGGATAAGATCGATAATCTTGAGAGACAGCTTCAGGAAGAGGCTGAAAGAGAGGCTGAAAAAGCAGCGAAAGAGGCTGCAAAGGCTGCAGCAGAGGCCGCAGCAAAAGACGCTGAGTCTGCTTCAAAGATCAAGCATTTCGGTACTCCGGCAACAGGAACTCAGAGCCAGGCTCCTGCTAAAAAGTCAGAAAAAACAATTATCAAACATTATTAAAACATAACATTATGAAAAAGATCTTATTTATTTTGGTAGCATTCATTATGGCTGCGACTGTTTCTTCATGTGGTTCATACGTTAATGCTGTCCATATCAATTTGAGTGACATCCATTCGAATGC
>JAEIGA010015768.1_pt1 | contig 11500 bp, 8 predicted proteins | sample 9270691 | NCBI WGS metagenome assembly JAEIGA01 (sample SAMN17057246, study PRJNA624740) | gut metagenome | biome: biome; isolation source: fecal sample | host: Bos grunniens | place: China: Xizang | collected 2019
TCACCAACTTCGGTGTATTCGTTGAGATCGAAGAGGGCGTTGACGGCTTGATCCACATCAGCGACTTGAGCTGGACCAAGAAGATCAAACATCCAAATGAGTTCACCCAAATCGGTGCTGAGATTGAGGTAGCAGTTCTCGAGATTGACAAAGAGAACCGTCGTCTCTCACTCGGTCACAAGCAATTGGAAGAGAACCCATGGGAGGAGCTCGCAGCTAAATATGGTGTAGACACCATCGTTGAGGGTAAGGTAGCAGAGGTAGCTGACAAGGGTGCTGTAGTAGTACTCGAGGACGGCGTAGAAGGTTTCTGCACAGCTCGTCATCTCCAAAAAGAAGACAAGAGCCCAGTAGCTGTAGGCGACACTATGAGCTTCAAGGTAATTGAGTTTAACCGCGATGCTAAACGTATTCTGCTTTCTCACCTCCGCACTTGGGAAGAGCGCAAAGAGGCTCCTGTAAAAGAGGCTAAGGCTGCTCCTAAGAAAGAGGCACAACCAGAGTTGCCAAAGATGGAGAAAACTACCCTAGGTGACTTGAGCGTATTGGCTGACTTGAAGGCTTCTATGGCTGCTGAAGAGAAACCAGCAAAGAAGACCACCAAGAAAGCTGCTAAAGCAGAAGAGGCTGCTGAGTAATCCACTCACATAAAAAAAAATGAGAGTCGAAGTGTTGCTTCGGCTCTCTTTTTTATGTTATATGTCCTGCGGCGTTATGTGGCTTTGACGTTGCTATGTTATATGTCCTGCGGACGTTAAAATCATAAGAATGTGAAGCATGTATAAAAAATAAAAATGCAGTGGAAACTGCATTTTATTTTTCGTAGGTGGCGATATTACCCTCGGACTCTTGTACGCTGACCTTATAGCAGTTCTCCACATGATCGCATATCCAACGAGCGATATTCTCGGAAGAGGGATTGACCGTCAGCACTTCGTTGATATACTTATGATCGAACGTCTCTTTTACAATACGCTTGATATGGGTGAAATCGGTGACCATACCATCTTGGTTGAGTGTTTCGGACTTGCAATATACAGTCACCACAAAATTATGGCCGTGCAAAGCTTCGCATTTGCTCTCATAACTCAAGTGGAGATTATGAGCCGCTGAGATGGTGATTCGTTTCTCTACGTAGTACATAGCTAACTAGGATTTGGAATGATACATGATAATTATTCGTAGAAGTACACACGTTGTACTCGACGAGAGATAGAGGTCAAAACCTCATAAGGGATCGTCTGCAACTTATCCGCCAGTTCCTGGATAGGCAATTGATCGCCAAAGACAATGGCTTGATCGCCAGGTTGCGCATCGGTGCCTGTGACATCGATCATAGCCTGATCCATGCACACATTTCCCACTACAGGACACCGTTTGCCACGCACCACTACCTCCCCACCATAATTAGAGAAGCGGCGGTCAAAACCATCTGCATAACCAATAGGTATCACCGCTATTTGTCGAGGTTCGGCCAAGGTAGTATGGCGGCCATACCCAATCGTAGCATGGACTGGGATAGTCTTGATACTCAAGATGGTAGTCTTGAGCGTGCATACATTACGCAAGCGATAAGGCGTCACTACCAAAGGGCTATTGGGCGAGAGGAAGGAGAATCCATACAAGCCGATACCCAAGCGGCACATATCATAGTGATACTCTGGGAAACGCTCGATGCCCGCTGTGTTGCAGATATGCAACAATGGGCGATAAGGCAATGCGTCGATGAGGCGAGAGGCACAGCGATTGAAATACTGCGCTTGCTCATGGGTAAAGGCATCGAATTGCGCTTCATCGCTCCCCGCAAAGTGGGAGAAAACACTGGCTACGCGCACGGCTTTTTGCTCCTGCAAGCGAGCTATGAGTGCTGGCATATCGTCGTAGAAGAAACCCAATCGGTGCATTCCCGAATCGATCTTGATATGCACGGGCAAGTCCTCTAGGCCTTTTGCCTCGGCTGCATGAATGATATCATTCAGGACTTGGAAAGAATATATATTGGGCTGCAGATTATTCTCAATAATCAAATCGAGCGCAGCCACTTCTGGATCCATAATAATAATGGGCAAGGTGATGCCCGCCTTGCGAAGCTCTACCCCTTCATCCGCCACTGCCACCGCCAGATAGTCAACGAGATTAGATTGCTGCAAAGCTTTGCTAACCTCCACACTACCCGCCCCATAGGCAAATGCCTTGACCATGCACGTAAGATGCGTAGTAGCTGGCATCAGCGAACGAAAATAGCGCACATTATCCACCAAAGCCGTCAGATTGACTTCGAGAATCGTCTCGTGGGTTTGGTGAAGGATACGCTCTGTGATCACTTCTTCGCTATATCCAAGCGCACGCATGACGCTCGCGCACGTGCGTATATTTTGATGTGTAGGGTCTTCGATAATCGTGTCGCAGCCTGTAAAGAGTTGCATTTTCTCTGCCCGTTTGGCTTCGAGCGAAGGGAAGTTCTCGCCATGTTCGGTACCGATATAGGTAATCACGCCAATAGTAGGTTGGATCATGGGTTGCAATCGCGCCATCTCGCCCACCTCGGAGATGCCAGCCTCGAAGATGGCCAGTTGCGTCTGGTCGTTGAGCTGCCATACCGACAAAGGAACACCTATCTTCGAATTATACGACTTAGGCGAGCGGGTGATGCAATAATCATCCTTGAGCAACTGATAGAGCCACTCCTTGACCACCGTCTTGCCGTTAGAACCCGTGATACCAATCACTGGTCCATGATAGAGCGAACGCTTGTAGGCAGCTAGCTGCTGCAGCGCGGCAAGGGAATCCTCGACGAGGAGAAAAGCTACGGGGAGTATGGTGTAGGGTGTAAGGTGTAAAGGCAAGGAAGTATATTGCTGCTCAGTGAGCACAAAGACTTTTACCCCGCGCTCGATGAGCTGAGGGATATAGTTAGCGCCATCGTTTTTATCCGTCCGGAGGGCAAAGAAGAGAGTAGCCGCTGGCTCTGGACCCAACTGGCGACTATCCGTAAGAAGATGGCATATATCCAAATTCTGCAAGTCGTCAGACTGGCTGATAACTTGCAGAGGATGAATAGCTTGTATGATTTCTGGGATTAGCATCCTTCGAATTGTTGGAGGAAGAGTACATCGTTCTCAGAGAAGAGGCGAAGATCCTTCACACGATATTTTAGGTTAGTAATACGCTCTACACCCAGTCCAAAAGCATATCCCGTATACACTTTGGAATCAATACCGCAGGACTCTAGCACATTAGGATCCACCATACCGCATCCCAGGATCTCGACCCAACCTGTACCTTTGCAGAAAGAGCATCCCTTGCCTCCACAGAGGTCACAAGATATATCCATCTCAGCCGAAGGTTCGGTGAATGGGAAATAGCTAGGACGCAAACGGATTTGCGTTTCTGGGCCGAACATCTCTTTGGCAAAGTAGAGCAACACCTCGCGCAAGTCAGCAAAACTAACGTTCTTATCTATATACAGACCCTCGATCTGATGGAAGAAGCAGTGCGCACGCGCCGAGATGGCCTCATTGCGATACACACGACCTGGGCAAAGCACACGGATTGGAGGCTCTTGGCTAAGCATCGTACGCGTTTGCACACTAGATGTATGCGAACGAAGCAAGATGTCAGATGGCTTTTGCACACCAATCTCCTTCTCGATAAAGAAAGTATCTTGCATATCACGAGCAGGGTGCTCTGGCGCGAAATTCAGAAGCGAGTACACATGGTTATCATCCTCCACCTCTGGCCCCTCTGCCACCGTAAATCCTACGCGAGAAAAGATATCTATAATCTGCTCACGCACCAGCGATAGCGGGTGGCGTGTTCCCAAAGCGATGGGATCTGGCGTACGAGTAAGATCCTGCATATCAGCCGATTGATCACCACCATTGGCAGCTACTTGCTCGCGGAGCGCATTAATACGCTCCTCATAGGCCTGACGAAGCGCATTGAGCGCTTGACCTATCTCACGCTTCTCCTCCTTAGGCACCTCACGAAACTCGTTAAAGAGCTCTGTCACTAGACCTTTCTTGCTTAGGTATTTTATACGAAGAGCCTCTACTTGCTCCACGTTGGTTGCTTGCAAATCAGCTACTTGGCTGAGCAAGTCTTGTATTTTTTCTCTTATGACCATAATCACGCATTCAACAATTGCCTGCAAAGGTACTAAAAAAAATGAACATATGCAAGAAAATAAACCTTTTTATTGTATATTTGAAAAAAAAGCTGTATCTTTGCAGGCAAAAAAGAATGCTATATGAGTGGACATTTGAGCAAAGCACAAATCAAATGGGTGCGCAGCCTACAGCAGAAGAAGTTTCGCGACGCAGAAGGGGTGTTTGTGGCTGAAGGCGCCAAATGCGTGAACGACCTACGCAGCGCATTTGAATTGGTATTGCTCGTCACGCCCGAAAATGCCACTCCCATCGAGATTGAGCAAATGTCATCGTTGCGCACGCCACAAGGTACGATTGGGGTATTTAAGAAGCGAAATGACGAACGTAAATACCCTTCTCAAGATATCATATTGGCCCTCGACGGAGTACAAGATCCTGGCAACCTAGGTACTATCATCCGCACTTGTGATTGGTTTGGCGTACACACCATACTCTGCTCACGCGACACGGCAGACTGCTACAACCCCAAAGTAGTACAAGCCACCATGGGAGCCCTCGCGCGCGTACAACTATTGTATGTAGATGATCTGGCGGCAGAGCTCAAGAAGCTACAAGCGGATAACTACCCCATCTATGGTACCTTGCTGGACGGAACCAATATGTACACCCACGGAAGCATCCCGAGCAAAGAGAAAGGAGTAATCGTAATGGGAAATGAGGGCAACGGCATATCCGAAGCTGTACGTAAGGTAATCACACACCCTTTGTTCATCCCATCCTACCCCGCCGATACACCTACATCTGAAAGCCTGAATGTAGGCATCGCCACAGCCATCATATTGGCTGAGTTTAGAAGACAATAATTAACCCAAAATATCAACACCATGAGAAAAATTCTACTCTTCCTGTGCATTCTATGCACCCTTACACAAGCTTATGCTTGGAAGCCTCTTTTCGCTGGTCACCGCGGTAGCTATCGCGGAGTAGAAAACACCGAAGAGGCCATGATGAACGGTATCAACCATTATGGTTACACTGGATTAGAGATTGATGTCAAAACCACTAGCGACGGCGAATACGTATGCTGGCACGACGATGATCTAAGTCGTGTAGGACACAGCGTCAGCATCCCTAACAGCAAGTTTGACGACATCAAAGATCTCACCCTCACACAAACACGTAGCGGTGTGACCTACACAGCCAAGATCTTGACCGTAGATCGCTATTTGGAGATATGCAAAGATAACAATATCTTCCCTATCATTGAGCTTAAATGGGCTACTGGTATCAACAACAACGATATGAGCCGCTTTTCTGGCCTATACAAACTCATCGAGAAGCACGGATTGGTGGAGGAAGCATTCATCTTGACATCCATGCAAAAATCATTGGAGTTTGTACGCACCAATTACCCTAAACTCAAATGCCAATTCCTCTGCTATGAGGTTACAGAAGCACGCTACGAGTGGTGCAAGACTTGGGGAATCAATCCTAGCGTACAAACAGGCGGACTGAGCAAGTACATGGCACGCAAATGCCACGATGCGGGCATGGAAGTAGCATGCTGGACTGTCAACAGCTTAGCTGACTACCAAAAACACGGACAATTAGGTTGCCCTATCATGACTTGCGACTACCTCGTACCTGCCGACATGCCCGAACTAGAAGACATCGATTGGGAAGCACTCGCACCTACCCAACCTATTGACACATTATACATTACCGAACTATTCAATCGTAGTGAGGCGGCTGGCACATTACCCAACAACTTCCCTACTACACTAGGTGGCGACTACGTGAATGCACAAGAAGCTGCATTTATTGACGGCGTATTCTACGTATCCAACTACAACACTCGCAAAGTAGTGGCAGTTGATACTGCTGGTAATGTCTTCGAACCTGGCTTCGAGAATCCTAACCTACGCCATGGTATTTGCCGCGACGATGCAGCCAACCTTATCATGCACACTTCTGAAGACGCGGCTGTACCTACACAACTAACTGTGTACAAGGCAGATGACGACACTGAGCATGTAATCAATATCAAGCTCAACAACAATGGTCAAACCAACTTCCCAACTGCTAGCGGAGATATCTTCTCTGACGCGGGTGGATATGTATATTTCTTTCCTAATGGCCATAAGTTCGTAGAGGTTGTAAAGATTGCTAAAGGTCAGTATGTATCTACCACTTCTTGCGAAGTGAGCCTCGAAGGCGCTACTGCTGGCTACGTAATCCCTATCGACAACAATCCTAACCATTTCATCTACCAAATACGTGGCAATGGCTACCATCTCTACAAAGATGGAGATAAAGGTTCTTATTTGACAACCCCTTCTGGCACTACAGCTCCTCAACGCAACAACTCTGTAGGCGGCGCGTTGTTTGAATTGGGCGGGCACGACATGTTCGTTTATTCATCGGGCGCAAACTACAAAGGCGGTTGGTCACTCCGTGACATGACCTCTGCTGAGTTGGTACCTATGTTTACTCAACCTGAATTGGGCGAGGGTGGCTACAATGCCAACGCATCTGTAGGCGCATTCTTCCATTGGGAAAGAGTGGACTCTGTTACTATCAACCTCTATGAATACTGCTTAGGACATGGTATTGCTGGCTGGGAAATCAGTACAGCTCCTCACCGCATTCGCGTCAAAGATGTGGCTATTGACCCTACTGAAATCACCATCGGTTTGGGCGACACCGCTACGATTAATGCCGTGCTGACACCTGCCAACGCTGAATATACCAGCATCACCTGGCGCTATGCTAAAACCAACCGCAACACCAAGTTAACCCCTAAAGGCGCTACCGCCACATTCACCAGCAAGACGCTTGGTACCTACACCGTGACATTGATCATCGAGGACTTTACTGCTGAGTGTATCGTGAATGTAGTAGAGGAAACCACAGGTGTTGATTCGCCTACTAGCATAACCATCACCCCACAAAAGCAAATGGTCAACGGCAAGGTACTCATCCGTACGCAAGATGGCACCTACACCGTATTAGGACAAGAACTATAATCCTCTAATCGCCTGGAGCGCTGAGGATAACCTACAACAAAAAAAATGGTGTGCAACCGCACACCATTTTTTATTATGCTCTATCAGATAATTACTTACCGTTGAAATAGAAAGCTACATACAAGTTTGCGCCGATATTGTCGGTACCGATATGGAAACCATGGCTAGCAGGAGCTACCAATTCGGTAAATTGCTCAAGTTGCATAGAAGCGGTATTCCATCCCTCGTAAGTAGTAGCGCGAGCTGGATTAACCTCGTAGTAAATACCAAAGTTAACGTTTGCACCAAGAGCTACCTTAGGAGCTACAAACCACTCTACACCTGCGCTTGCATAAGCACCAAACATATGAATCAAACTCTTATCTTGGGTAGCCAATGGACGAGCATTTGGCATATAACCAGCTACTGCCTTGTACAACGTAGGATCGCTGATAGTAGGAGCTTGGTTCAACTCTGTGATGGCATTACCATAGTTGTACTTGTAAGAGATCTCACCAAAAGCATAGTTGATACCTGCGCCAAACACACCTTGGATAGGGAACTTCTTACCTACGCGGTACTCTACGCCCAATGCGATACTACCTTGGATGCGATCGTAAGCGTTCTTATCTACCACTTTTGCTTTGCTAAATGGATCCAAGAACAAAGCCGCATCGTCAATCACGTACTCGTTGACTGCCTTGTGGCTATAGCCAAGACCGAGGTTTACCTTCCAAGCCAATTGGTCGGTTTGCATATAGGTACCCATGATAGAAACCATAGGAGCACCAACTAGATCGTCCAATAGAGGCTCACCTGCCAAGTCGCCTAAGCCATTAGAAAGGTTGCCATTAAACATGTTACCTACAAAAGTAGCAATAGGGTCAAGAGAGAAACCAATAGAGAAATCGCCTTTCTTTGGAAGCCACTCTGAGTGGTCTTTCACAATTTTCTTAGGCGCTGGTTCGGCAGCCACATTCTCCTCTGCCAACAGAGGCAATGCAAATGCTGCTACTAGCATTATACTCATTAATCGTTTCATAATCACACAAATTTAATGATTAATTTTTACCTAATTCTAATCTACCTATTAATATGCCCAACCTAGTGGGTTCCAAGACTTGTAAACATATTTAGAATCTACTTTGTCAATATCTTCGTTACCGATACCGTAGATCTTAACTGTTGCATAGTCTGGAGTAAATACCAATACGTGGTCTGCCAACTTCGCACCAATCAACAAGTCGCCTGAAGCGAGAGTCTTAGTCACTTTCTTGCTATCGTAGTAACCTGCTACGGTTTGAGTCTTATATACCCACTCTGAATCATCCTCATTCCAGAATTGGTAGTAGTGAGTAACCTCTGCCAAGTATGCTTTTGCCTCGATCTCTACCTTTGTTTTGGTTACATCCCAAGTGTCGTACAAGTTTGCGCTCAAGTTGTAGTTGCCCTCTGCATCGGTGCTGATGTTGTAAACGATTTCCTCTGAAGCGAACTCGCTGTTGGTGATAGTAACAACCAAGTTAACTTTCTTAGAAGCAGCACGTTTTTCTTGTATAGCAGAATAACCTTTGTCTTTATCGTCTGGATCAACATACTTCTTTGCCTCATAAAGCTCTTTTACACTACCTTTCAACACTACGGCTTGTGAACGGGTCAAGATTGGGCTTTGAACGTCTTTTGCCAAGTAGATGTTTGCAGCGGTATATACTTTACCACGCTCAATATCTACAGATGCAGAAGCCTCTGGATAACTTGCCTCGGTCTCTACAATAGCACCGTTAACCAAATCATAATACTTGTCAACCAAAGGACGAGTATATACTTTCACGCCTGTGATTGCTGCTTGACCTACAGGAACTTCGATGGTATAGAAACCGTTAGCGTCGCAAACGCCCTCGAAGAATTTATCACCTGCAGCTGCATCTGCATCGTACTTTGCATAAGGAACTTTTACCAACACTTCGCAACCTGCTGCTGGCAAGCTCTTTACTACGTAGTTAGAGCCATCTTGCATATAGCCTTTGTCTATGTACACATAGCCTTGAACTACGGCTTTACCTTCTACGCCTTCAAAATCCAGTTGAGACTGCTCTTCTTGGCAACTTGTCAAAGCTGCAACGGCTAAGATAGCCATCATAAAAATACTTTTTTTCATACCAAATAAAAATTAAAGTTAATAATTGGGTTAATTAGTTTTATTTTTGAAGTTTATTTATCTTTTTTTGATTTACTTATTCTATTTAATTTGTTTTATAATATCTGCGCCGCAAAGATACGATTTTTTTTTTACTCTTGCAAATTTTATTCACTTTTATTTACATTTTTCTGGTTTTTTGTACTTTTTTCTAAAGAATTGCTCCCTCATCCCCCCCCTTATCCATCAAACGCCTTTATTTGGAAGCTGCACACAGACTCACTGTTACAGCTCTTGAGGACGTACAACTACCCTACCTAATTACCCAAAAGTGATGAGCCGTTGTTAGTGATAAGTTAGTGATAAGTTAGTGATTAGTTAGTGATATAGAACATATCGTAAACATAGCGTAAACATAGCGTAAACATAGCGCAAACATAGCGCAAACATAGCGCAAACAAAGCACTACAATATGTACTAAATTATTGGAATTCTAAAAAAATTAGCGTGTCACGTTTTGTGGCACGCTAATTTTATGTATTTATAGGTACTTATTACAAATCCTTGACAAGACGAACAGAAAGGCCGTAGTAGCGATAGGCGTAGTCTATGCCCGGTTGGTTAGAGTAGAAGTAGAGGAAGTACGCGTCGCTGCTACCGTCCGCAGTGGCAGACCAATAGTAGCCGTTGTACTGCACACTGCTGGCAAAAGTACTGCTACGGTAGCCAGCAGCAGGGAGGAAAATAGCACCTGCGGCTTCCATCAACATCCACTCGTCAGCAGTGAAAGTTTGATACAGACCATATGCCTCTTCACTATTATTACTAGAGAAACCAATCTTAAAGGTAATTCCACTTGGACACTCCCAATTATCTGGCAAGAAGAACAGACCATTCACACCATCTACTTGAGCTACGCCCATCTTAGTGCTGGCATCAGGACGAGAGTTAGCTAGATACTGCCACTCCTCCATAGTCAATGTACGCCAGGTGTTAGGAGCGTCTTCGCCAATTTGATTGGTACCCCAATCAACGAAACTTCCTGAATAATCATTATTATTTTCAGAAGTACTTACACCAAACTTAACTGTACCGCCATCGGTGCTCCAACCAAAGAGATCAATCCACCCGTCATAGTCGGCTGCGAGGTATTGGTTATCCGAGCCAATGTAGTCGGTTTGTTTCTCGGCAAAACGCCATTTGTTGTTCTTTGGGTGGTATTGCAAGTTACCTGGAGAGAAGGTCACTTTCTTGCTATCGCTAACAGCAAACTCACCACCCGTGAAAGCTGGTTTCTCTTTCCATTGTGCATAGAACACAAAGTTCTTAACTACAGTGATAGTAGTACCTGGAGCATAGGCATAGCCCGAGCCATCTGCCTCGGTGTTCCAACCATCGAAGAGGTAACCCTCTTTGGTATATGAACTGTATTTAACCTCGGTATATACACCGCAAGAGAAGGTATCTACTGGCATGGCTCCTTGTCCGCCATTAGGCAAATAGGTGATGGTATAGATAAACTCCGAGTTAGGTTGCTCGTCAATCTTCTTCACTTGGAGCACTGTGCCGTCAATCAATGTGAAATAGACATACCATGCGTCTTCGGTCACGGAACTAAAGACAGACTCACCTGGATCGCCTTGCTCTCCCTTGTCACCTTTATCGCCCGTAGCACCGTCTGAACCTTGGGCAATACCGATAAACATCCAGCTCGCGCCTTTGTCGTAGGAGATATACCAGTTGCCATCCTCAATTTTGAGCAGTGGCGTGATACCCATAACGGCAGCTACGAGTTGCATATTGCCATCCTCGTCTTTGAGCCACTCGCCGTTGATGGTCCAGTAGTAATTGCCGTCGGTATGTTGTTTAACTCCTATCACAGGTGCTACGCCATCCTTACCGTCGTCACCTTTGGCACCATGGTAGATGGTGATAGGTTCATGCTTGGCAAAAGTAATGGTATAACCCACTACATCGCCATCCTTTTCAATATTGACCATATTGATGATATAGTCTTGAGTCTGCAGCACCTCTACGATGGCTTGCAGGCCTTGGATATTGGTGTTCATCTCTTTGCAGAGTTGTTCGAGCTTGGTAACACGACCGTCTAGATTATCTAGTGCATCTAGAATATCGTTGTGGCAAGCGCAGAACAATGCCATCACCAATATGAGTATATAAGAACTAATTCGTTTCATAGGTGTTCTATTTAAGTGGTTCTTATAAATCTTGAACTAGACGGACAGAAA
>JAEIGA010015769.1_pt1 | contig 11500 bp, 15 predicted proteins | sample 9270691 | NCBI WGS metagenome assembly JAEIGA01 (sample SAMN17057246, study PRJNA624740) | gut metagenome | biome: biome; isolation source: fecal sample | host: Bos grunniens | place: China: Xizang | collected 2019
CGTTTAGTTCCATAGCAGGTACAAGTAACATCAACTTCGATCATGCCTGGAACTTTATCAAATTCTTTTACTTCGTGCACTTCTTTAATATGATGCTCAAGTATATTCACTTTTGAACCCCCTCGTCATCCAAAATCTTTTTAAGCCTATCCTTTTTAACTTTTAGAGCGCAAACAACATCTCTTTCGTCTATACTGCAACAAGTATAAACATATTCCAAAACAAGATGTACGTCTGCAAGTTCTTCTACCAAAGCATAGTAATCGCCTTTGCCTCGTACAAATTTTGAGATTTGCTGTGAAAGTTCATTTAGTTCTTCCATAGCAATAATTAGATTTCTTGCACCCCAAACTTCATCAATGCTTGCATTTTTGGATGCGTCAGCTGACTTTTTGATAAGCTCTTTTGTTTCTGCATCATTAAATGCAAAGTTAGAAGGTAGCGAGATTTCTTTTCTCGCTACTCTTAACTTTTCCTTAAATTCTAAACCCTCCATTAACCTTACCACCTTTCATAAATCACGTTGTCTGACCTGCTGTAACGCTTAAATATTTCTTCATCCACCCAATATTCTGACTTTAACAATATTCTCATATTGTTTGTTTCAATATATACAGGTGACGCATTTGTGCCTGCACCAATGACACTTTTAATTTCTTCAAAAGCTTTCTTTACCTCATTGTGATCTCTGCATTTAAAGATAATGCGAGGCATTATTGTAAGCTCTAAAGCTTCAACTGATGTTATTGTAATCACAGGAGGCTCATCCGGTGAACACTTGATACGTCCTTGCATCTTAAATGCAGATGTATAGTTTAAGATATCTTTATATTCTGCATACCCATCAGGGAATAAAAGCGCCTTTGCTTGCATTGTGTGGTCCTCTATCGTTAAAATAGCCATAGGCAAACCATCTTTTCTTGTCTTTGTTTTGAAGATTTCAGAGATTATGCAGACAACTGTTATTGCTTGTCCGTTTATGATATTTGGATTTCTTAAAACTACCTCATTCGTGTCCTCGTTGATTTCATAATCAAGCATTGAAAGAGGGCACGAAGATATGTTTTTGATAACACCTTTATATCTGTCAAGCGGATGTCCTGTAACATATACTCCTGCATATATTTTTTCAAGAAACAACTTTGTTTCATCAGGTAGCTCATTTATATTCGGCACAATTTCATCAAAATTAACTTTGCTCTCATAAGTAATTTTTGATTTTCTACCTGATTGCTCTGCACGCTTTTGAGCTTGTTCAATCTGGGATAGTGCCTTTTTAATTATTGGCACTGTAGCAAGCTGTTGACTCCTTACAATGTTAAACTCATCCATTGCTCCTGCACATATCCAAGAACCTATTGCTTTTTTATTAACAAGCGAGCCACATCTTTTATAGAAATCTTCCATACTTTCGATTTCGCGCTCTTCTCGCCTATCCATAACACTTTTAATAGATTCTTGGTCCACGTCTTTTGTTAAAAGACTTTGTGCTATTGTAGATTTGTCAACAGCTATTACTTTGTTTGTTGACTTGTTAATCGATGGACCAAGCACACTGATATTAAAATCATCTTTTGCGTGGCGTATATACCTGTTCACTCTAACTGCTGCATTTGTACCTTTTGAAGTAAGCTGTTTATCTATTAACGCTGCTAAAAATTCAGCAGGATAATAATATTTAAGCCATGCGGTAACATATGCAATTACAGCATAGCAGGCGGCGTGGGATTTGTTAAAGCAATATTTGCCAAATTCTTCCATTTCACTATACAATTTTTCGATTTTGGCTTTATTAAATCTCAACTTTAATGCACCCGGTATTGCATCTTGCGCTAATTTATCATCTTCCCATTTTTCCTCTCGTCCATTTATAAACCATTCCCTGTGTTGTGCTATTAAATCTTCCTTCTTTTTTGAAATGGCTTTTCTAAAGGAGTCCGAATGGTGCTTTTGATATCCACCAATAGAAACAACAACTCGCATACATTGTTCCTGATAACAAAGAATACCATACGTCTCTTTTAATATGGCTTCAAGTTCGGGAAAATCATACGTGATAAGTCTTGGGTTATGTTTGTTACGAACAAATGTAGGAATATACTGCATAGGACCAGGTCTAAACAGTGCAACACCTGCAGTAAGGTCATCTATTGATGTAGGTTTTAGCTCTTGCATAAATTTTGTCATTCCTGCACTCTCAAGCTGAAATATTCCATCTGTGTGACCTTCACAAATAAGCTTAAAGGGAGCGGGGTCTTTACCTTGATACAGCTCATACAAGTCTACATCAATATCATAATTTTTCTTAATATTTTCGATTGCATCAGATATAACTGTAAGTGTTGAAAGTCCTAAAAAGTCCATTTTGAGAAGTCCAAGCTCTTCTAATATATCTTTATCATATTGAGCGACAACACCTTTGTCACCTTGCCACACAGGAACGTAGTTTTCGACACCTTTTTCATCAGTAATCAAAACACCGGCCGCATGTGTTCCTGTTGATGTTGACACACCCTCTAATACCTTTGCTATATCAACAACACGTCTAACATCCTCGTCAGACTTATATGCATCACTAAACTCTTGTGACTCTTGCATACTTGCATCTATTGTTGCCTTTGGGTCAAAAGGTATAAACTTTGCAATCTTATCTTGAAACGCGACAGGATATCCTAAGACCCTTGCAACCGCCCTTAGAACACCTCTTGCTTTTAGCGAATTAAATGTTATAATTTGACACACACTTTTTTCGCCGTATTTGTTTACAACGTAGTCAACTCCTTCTGAACGTCTATCATCTTGCCAGTCAATATCTAAATCCACTCTACCCCTGCTTTTGCAGTATTTATATCGACAATAATTGTCGGGGTTAGGTCATCTCTTCACAAAATAACTTTGTGTCAATGCACTTCATCCAGTAACTCATTCTCTGGACTACAATTGACCGTCACACTTCTATTGATATATTTTTGTGATGTCTATGTTTTTCAAGCATAGTTGGACTAATATGATATTCTTTTGCAGCATACCTGATTGCCGCTTTGACACTTTGAAATTCATCTACAAATATATTATCTTTGTATAATTTGCATTTTCTAAAATTTCTTACAGGAGAATGTCTTGCAAAACAATCAGCCATATTTTGTTGAGCAGTTACCCATTCTAAATTATTGGCAGCACAATTCTGCCTATTTGCATCTTTATGATTAACAACAGGAAGATTATCTGGGTTTGGAATAAAGGTTTGTGCTATTAATCTATGAACAAGAAGCCTGTGTCTTTTGCCTCTTTTTACAAGACCAACCATCTTATATAAACTATTTTTTCCATGCCATGTCGCCAATTCTTTTAATTCTCCTGATTTGTCACTCAAAATAACTCCATCTTCACGAGCATAATATCCAGGAAAATCTTTTATAGGTAATGTTTTCATATCATATTAACCTCCTTATATCAAAATTTAGCACGGTATTGCCAGCTATCCATTTATCATGGACCTTAGGTTTTCTTAGTCAGCTGCTTCGTCTCTTCTCGTGCTATTATCTCCTTGTAAGGCTTGAATAGCAGTCTTATTCAACTGATACCGTTAGCATGCATTTTTATGCATACACCCCCGAGTAATAGGGTTCACATTGAATGCCCAAAATTTTAGGCATAGATATTCTTGACGGGTCAAGAAAACGTTCAAAAAGTAAGTTATATTTTAGTGGGTCAAGCTGAGTAATATCAAGACAATAACACACAGCACTGCCAGCTCCACTCCCACGCCCTGGGCCCACCAGTATCCCTTTTTCTCTTGCTGCTTTTATAAAGTCCCACACTATTAAGAAGTATTCAAGGTATCCCATTTTCTCAACAGTGTCAAGTTCAAAGGTTATTCTGTCACGAAGTTCATCTGTGATTTCGCTGTATTTCTTTTCAGCCCCCTGATAAACAAGCTCTTCGATATATTCTCTCTTTGAGTTATATCCATCAGGAATGTGGTATGGTGGTAGCTTATTCTTACCAAACTCAATTTCAACATTACACCTGTCGGCAATCTTAACTGTGTTTTCAATAGCCTCAGGACAGAACGAAAAGAGTTTCTTCATTTCCTCTGTTGATTTAAAATACATTTGGTCAGAATCGTATCTCATTCTTTTAGGGTCATCAAATAGTTTTTTGTCACGAATACACAAAAGAACATCGTGTGCGACACTATCTTCAGGTTTTAGATAATGACAGTCATTTGTTGCTACCAAAGGAATGCCTGTTTCCTTGTGGAGCTTCAAAAGTCCTTCGATAACAATTTTATCTTTATCGATATTATGGTCTTGAAGTTCCAAGAAGAAATTTCCGCGTCCGAAAATTTCATCATACTGAAGGGCTGCTTCTTTTGCCTTTTCATATTCGCCTTGTATCAAATAATCTTGTACCTCGCCACCCAAGCAAGCAGAGAGTGCAATAATGCCTTTGCTCCATTCCTTTAGACGCCACTTATCTGTACGAGGCTTATAGTACATACCCTCTAAACTTGCATTTGATGCAATATGAATAAGGTTGTGATACCCTTCTAAATTTTCAGCAAGCAGAACCAAATGATAGTTTGCTGCATCAAATTTGTCAACTTTTCTTGTATTGCTTCTTGGCGCTACGTAAGTTTCCATCCCAAGAATAGGTTTTACGCCTTCAGCCTTGCAAGCCTTATAAAATTCTATCAGCTTAAACATTACTCCATGGTCTGTAAGTGCGACCGCCGGTTGCCCAAATTTCTTTGCAGCCTTTGCAATGTCTTTTGGTTTTAGTATTGCATCAGCTGTTGAGCCGTCCGAGTGATTGTGTAAGTGTACAAACATATCTTACACCTCCATTCTTTAGTTTTTATTCTTTTAAATTTTCCATTGTATCTACTATATCACACAAAGAAGTCGACAAGCCTTCAAGCGTATCAGCTTCTATTGCTACTTGAGAAACAATCGTCATTTCGCCATTTGCCTCGTTCAGACGCCCAAACTCCAATAAAAAAGTGGCCCCATCTTTTTTAATAATTCTAAAATTATCCGCAAGCGGTGCTTGTGGCCAATCCAGTGTTCTTATTAATTCCATAACCTTACCTCTTCTTTATAAATTCTTAATACTTGTGTGCAAATGTTCCTCATCCATCTTGCTTCCGCAAACAGGACATATCTCGCTTTCCTTTAACATCTCTTGATATTCTCGCTTATAAGTTTCCTCTGCCAAAGAATAGTCCGACAAACTTGATCGTGTTGATAGTAATCTTGTGGCATCATTTTCGTATTCCCTGAGTATAGCTTTTATATTTGCTACCTTTTGACATTTGTCAGTAAGCAAAGATGCGTCCTCTATCATACTGTCTACATCTTCCAAAGATATAGGCAGTAAGCATTGTGATAATCTTGCAATGCTGTTTAGAATTTCACTCTGCGTTGTAATAAGTGTCTGCTGAGCTTGAATAAGTGACAAAAGAGCATTTATCTTTTCTTCAATAGCCACGAAATCCTCACTATTTATTGAATTCAAAACAACAAGGCATCTTGCGATTTTATCAATATCTTCTACAAAGTTACAACAAGATGCTAAAACATCCTTACTTCTTAATTTTGCAGATATATCTTCAATTTGAGATGCATTTTCTTCAATATCAGAAATATTAATCATTCTTGCGTTCATACTTTTTAGTGACTCTGCAAGTTGATTTCTGCCATTTTGTAACAGCTCAATTTCTTGATAGCTTTTCTCTCTTGATAAAACATCTTCTTTGCTTTTATTTAAAGCATCAAGAACATTTTTTAGTTCCTCAAGGTAATTATACTCAGCGAGAGATTCGCGCTTTGCTTTTATTGACTTTTGTAGAGACGTAACAAGCTTCTTTGTCACATTTATCTTGGCAGAACAAATAGAAATTGCCGCGTCACACACTTCTGTATTTGCCATTTGTGAAATTAAAGTTCCTTTGTCAGTTGGATTCTCTGCTAAGAAGAACAATGAATCAAACTGATCTGTCATGCTAAGAGATATGTCCCTGTTAAACATATTTACTTCATACATTCCGGAAATATCCATTACTTCTTTAAGGGGTGCATTTCCTACAGAAGTAAATGTTGACTCTGTGCCTTCTGAATCAGTCACAATATAATAATTATCCTTTTTATTTTTTGATTTATAGCGATATATGGATGAGTTATCATCAAAAGTAACCTTGACAGCGGCAAAATCTGCATCCTTGTTGATTAATTGGCTCTTGGGTTGCTTGTTATATAAGCACCACCTTAATGCTCTTATAAAGGCAGATTTACCGCTGTCAGTATGCCCCACGATTACAGTAAGACCGGGAGTTGGCTCAATCGTTGTGTTCTTGTGGCTCTGAAAGTTCTGTATTTCTATCTTCGTTATTCTTTTCACTTCTTGTTACCTCCTCCATGCATCGAATTCTAATATTGAAAATTTCCCCTTCGTGCACTTCTTCACGTTCGACAAAAATCTCAAATCCCATTTTTTCAAGTTGAGACTCAAGCACAAATATAGAGCCGGGCGGAAGTGAATTTGCGGGAACTTTATAGCTTACACACAAAGCCTCATTAGTTTTTTCTGCTAAAGCCTCAAGGTCTTCATTTATCTTTGAACAGAGACTAACAAATTTTTTTGCCTTATAATTATATGGGCTACTTATCTTGCTTTTAATTATTGAGCGATACTGGTTTGTTAGCATATCTTGCATCTCTTCCGGTGTTTCAGCTTCAGGGTTTTCTCTTAAATATAGTTCCTGCTGAAATTTATTCTTTCCTTCCATAGTTCTAATCCTCCTTTAAGTTTAAATTCCATATTGATTCTTGCATAATTCCGTCAAGATTGTTACCTCTTGAATACTCTTTAACGTTTCGAGAGGTATACATTGTAACATCTCCACTAAATGTGTGAATGGTTTCATCATCAATGGGTTTGTCTGTTCTTATTAAACCACATACTAAATATGTATTTGGTGTATTTATGCCAGCAGGAATTCTGCAAAAAAGCTGCCCCCTTATATTCATCTTAAGTTTTCCCCTTTGATGATTTTTTCTTGTTTTTCTGTTATGCGGTTCTTTTTCTCGCATAGTCTCCTGATTCTTTTATCACATTTATCACACGAGCTATGTCTTCCGCAATATGCCTGAAAAGATCCTCTATATTTGCTGAGAACCCCTTCTCCGATACCATTTTTCTGTAGATAGTCAACGAATCTAATTATATTTTCTATGTTTGCAATACTATTATCAAAGCACTCATCATAATCGAGAATTAAACTCACCATGCGCTCTCTGTTTGCTGCTCGCTTAGCTGGCACCGGTCCCACTGTTACATCAGTCAGCACATTTTCTGCGCTATGATATATAACAGGGTCCTTCGTAGTTAGCGTAATAGAATACATTTTTTCGCTATCACCTAACATATTCTCTCTAATGCTCTTTTTAATTTCAAAATTTCTTTTCATAATTAATTCTCCCTTCAAAATAGAGGAATATCCTCTTCTTCTTCTTGCCTGTCTACAAGCTCTTTTAAAATTTCTATCACTTCTGCGGCTTGTCCCACTGTTAAGCGTCTTACATCGCCAACAATATAAGGAAGCTCAATATTATCATCAATGTCAAGCTTTTTGGATAAGCCATGAATATATCCTCTTTGTCTTGGTCTTGCTTTTTCAAACTTCTCACCAAAGACAAAGTATGCAGGGTGTGGGCAGATTTCAAGGTCTTGAAAATCAGATAGATCAAGCTTTTTAAGTTCCAATGTGACTTTTACTGATTCAATATCCATTACTTTTCACCTCGCCCTTTGAAGCTCTTAGTCTGTTTCTGTTGAGTTCTTCGTTCCCTGTTGGGGTATGCTGTGAGTTTGTGACAGCTTTCATTCCAAGGAAATTTGAGACTGCCGCTATAACTTTTTCCTCATCATGACAAACTTTATGATGTTCACAGTGTTGACCATATAAAACTACATCATAGTCTCCATTTTCTGAAATCATACTGATTGAGATAATTGGTTTACTCATTCTCCCTCTCCTTTGCAAGCAAATCACATACTTTTTCATAGTGACTGATTTTTTCTTCAATATTTTTGATATCGCCTGGGCTTGCTCCCCTTTTTACTTGATGATTGCGACTTTTTTTATGTTTTTCAAGTTCTTTTTGCATAAACTCTTGTGTCGTCAATTTTATCCTCCTTTCTTTTAGTGAAAAATTTAAGAGAGTAGAAATCCTACTCTCTTAAATTACTTTTCAAGCTCTGCTATCATTTCTGCTGCCTCTTTATAAGATTTTGGCATCTTGTACTCAGGGTCAAGAGCTTTTAATTTTCTTAGCTGGTCATCTGTTGGAGCTTTTAAGTCCATATCAACGCCATACTTTTCCATCATAAGTATTCACCTCCTGTTTAGCCATCATTAATAGAAAACTCGAAAAATAAGAATTTTTTTCATTCTGATACCCTCCTCTTTTTATTATTTTCTATCATTTGTTCCTCTGCTTCAGACAAAAGAGCAAATGATTCTTTTATAATATCATCAGCTGTAAGCATCGAAAGTTCATCATCTTTTTTGATTTCTTCGACAAACTTTGTAAGCATTTCAGCAGCTGTTGACACTTCAAGCTTTTCGAGTTTAAATTCACTCGATATTCCGGATAACTTGCTTGCAAAAAGCTCAAGAGATTTAGTTCTCGTTTTTTCCTCTTCAAGCTTTGCTCTATCAAGAACTTTATCAGCATCTTCTGCAATAGGACATTTTACAAGTCTGACACTTATTTCGTCTTTAGTAGCCTCAATTAACGCTGCTTGAACATCATCACGCATATCACCGACACCTGCTGTGACACGAAGAAGTGAGCCAGGGTTACAATAAATTATTCTGTGGCCAATAGAGTTTGTTTTTTCGATTACATTATAACCTGAATGTTCGTGACCTGTCAATACAACATCAGCAAAATTTCCTTCAGCTGTATTGTCAATTAAGGTGTGAGGAATGTTCTTACCCCAATCCTTGTTTGCCAAAAAACCATGAACTATGTGAATATTATATACTCCATCTGTCTTTTCAGGTACAATATAATCTTCTACTCTGCCATTTTTGTCAAGCATTTGGTGTGCCGATACTCCAGTTACTTTTACAGCTGCTCCCTCGTGAGTTCTTTCAAATAAATCATCCCGGAACTCGACCCCTTTTTCATCCACCAATTTAATAATGCCACAGTTTACAAGAATTGACAAAGGGCTTCTCCAAAACGACTCCTGATTATATGAATATATATCGTGATTTCCAAGTACAGAATACACCCCGTACTTTGCTTTCATAAGTATCTTTGCTAAATGCGATATAAATGTTGGCGATACATCTGGTCTTTGAAGCCAGTCACCACCATGCAAAAGTGGAGCTTCGTGTTTATTTGCAAGCTCTACTGCCCAAAAAATCTTAGAAAGTACAGTTTGCGGGAAATCATCCTTTCTTGATATTGGGTTATTAGCTCTTCCGTGTGTGTCTGTTATGAATACAAAATTCATATTATCCCTCCTTTACGCTTGGCTTAAATATTTCATCTGCTTTTTGTACTTTTCCTGCTTCATCAAATGTAATGCAAATGACTTTTCCAACTCGTGAAGCATAATATTTTCCACCAAGACTTTTAAACTCTACATTGTCTATTGTAATTTTTTCAGGAAAATCCATTTTATAGTACCTCCTTTGATAAATCTGCAATAATTTTTATCTCTTCAAGCTTTGTAAGATCAAATATAGATAGTTTGGTTCCATCAAAAATAGGCACAAAATATTCCTTCATCATCCTCGCAATCTGCATATATTTTCTTCTTTCAAGGTCTGTTGTTTCATCAATGAGATTTTTTAATTTGATATATGTTGATGCTTCTGGTCCATCAATATCATCATAAACATAAGTATACATACCACCAAAAGAAAGAATATCATTATAACACCTATATCCATGTGAATATAGTATTCTGTTTGGATTTACATAACACTCTCCCGATTTAAAATCAACATAATATGGCACTCTTGTGATTGCATTATTATTAATATCATAATACTCTGGACATTCATACATATTTTGAAAATTAGAAGGTGTTGCCACAAATGCTAATATATACTGCTGAAATATATTCTCTACATAGTTTTTTGCATACTTAGAGTTATAAAAGCGATATCCTTTGTCTTCGAGAACAGAAATAAGACTTTCTCCGAAGCCATTAAACTTTTCATAAAATGCCTCGCACCCTTTTCCGCATTTTTCGCTCAAAATTTTATATGAGATTTTAAAATACGCAAGTTTTATAGCTGTATCGAATTGTTTTTTATCAATCCCATAAAGCCTCTTGTTGTCTTGAGGATGATTTCTTCCGGTTTTACATAAAAAAGAAATGTACCTAATCCAATTCATAACTGAAACATTTTTAAGAAATGGAATATCAATCACGGGTTTTCCTTCGTAAACTGCTTTCCTTAGGATTTGCGTTGTATATTCTGTGTGCTGTGAAGGATTATAAGATGAAGCCATATCGTATAGGCTTTTACAAATACTTCTGTCGTATATTATATCACTACACAAGGTAGCAGCATACGATAATTGATAGATATTGATGTGTTTATTAGATGATGCATAGGTATTTCTGTTTGAAGATGAATATTTCTTTTGCCAAGGAGTAAAATTCTGTCCATGATTATCAAAATCAACTTCTCTTTGTTTTCTTGATCTATTTTTTAATGATGACAGTGATGACCCGTAATGAAGATTAGACATTGTTTTTACAATAAAAAAATACATTCTGTTTATTGTAAGCCTGTAATCATATCTTGACGAAAACAGAGTATTTGAAATATGCATAAGTACATCTTTGGAAATTTCATCTTTTGATGGCGAGTCCTCACACACATATATATCTATATTGTTCCTCAACACATCGTGAACCCTTGCATCAAAATATCCATATTGCGAGGTCTCCATAAAATATCCTTTAACCGGGTTAGCTCTCAAAAAATAATACTTGTTAGTTTTTGATTCTAAATTAACACTCTTAAACCAGTTAACTAAAAAGGAAAAGTCCATTGGATTTTCTGGCTCTCCAAGCTGTTCCCATTTTTCCTTGGTAGCTTTTCCAATTTTATCAAATATTTCATTACTGCTGGAATACAATGAGTTATAAGGTGTGTGTTTGTTTGATATACACTTCCAAATATCTACTTCCTGTGTATTTGTAAGCATATGTATTTTTATTTTCCCTGCAGCCAAAGCTTCATCAAGGGTCATTTTTTTTGGACACTGCATGATTATCGGCTTATCCCTTTTGCTTCTTTCGTATACTTCAGAAAAAGAAAATGGCGTTTTAAGGTCAGGATAATCAGAAAAGATATTATCAATATATCTGTTATTATTTTCCTCGTCAGTTTTTAAGTGACAAAGTATTCCTCCTTCCTCTATTACTCTTGTTTCATTTGGTAAAAACATAAAAATTTCTC
>JAEIGA010015770.1_pt1 | contig 11499 bp, 13 predicted proteins | sample 9270691 | NCBI WGS metagenome assembly JAEIGA01 (sample SAMN17057246, study PRJNA624740) | gut metagenome | biome: biome; isolation source: fecal sample | host: Bos grunniens | place: China: Xizang | collected 2019
CGGAACAATCGTTGAAACAATCACAGCTTGTGATGAACTGATTAAAAAAGTTACTTTATTCGACCTTTTCGAAAGCGAAAAATTAGGTGCGGATAAGTAGAGTATGGCATTTAATATCAAATTAGCTTCTGCTGAAAAAGATGTGACAGATGCTATGACAGATGAAGTGATCGAAAAAGTATTAAAAGCTTTAGAATCACAGTTTGGCGCTTCTATGAGAGCTTAATGGAGAATTCTATTCTATGAATATTAAAGAGTTTTATTATGATTTACCAGAAGAACTGATTGCTCAGGATCCACTGGTAGACAGATCGTCTTCACGATTATTAACTCTCGATAAAAACAGTGGTGCGTTCTCGCACCACGTTTTTCGTGATATCGTGGACTATTTAAACCCGGGAGATTGTCTGGTAGTTAATAATACAAAAGTAATTCCAGCACGTCTGATGGGTGAAAAAGAGGGAACCGGTGCAGGCATCGAGGTTCTGCTCTTAAAGAGAAATGAAGGAGATGTGTGGGAAACTCTCGTAAAACCAGGAAAGAAAGCCCGCCCAGGTGCAAGAATCAGCTTTGGTGGTGGATTACTGGTTGGAGAAGTTGTAGACATTGTGGAAGAAGGTAATCGTCTCATCAAATTTGAGTACGATGGAATCTTTGAAGAAATCTTAGACCAGCTTGGTCAGATGCCTCTGCCGCCATACATCACACACCGTCTGGAAGATAAAAACCGTTATCAGACCGTTTATGCAAAACACAACGGAAGTGCAGCGGCTCCAACAGCGGGTCTTCACTTTACACCAGAGCTTTTAGAAAAAATCAAAGCAAAAGGGGTGAAGGTAGCTCAGGTTACCCTGCATGTAGGTCTTGGAACTTTCAGACCGGTAAAAGTTGAAAACATTTTAGAACACCATATGCATTCTGAATTTTATATGGTAGAAGAAGATCAGGCAGCGATCATCAATGAAACAAAGAAAAACGGCGGAAGAGTTATCTGTGTTGGAACAACCAGCTGTCGTACACTGGAATCTGCAACCGGGGAAGACGGTATCTTAAAAGCCGGCAGCGGCTGGACAGAAATTTTCATCTATCCAGGTTACAAGTTCCGTATTTTAGATGCACTGATCACCAACTTCCATCTGCCGGAATCTACTTTGCTGATGTTAATTTCAGCATTGGCAGGACGTGACAACGTGATGGCGGCATACGAAGAAGCTGTGAAAGAACGTTATCGTTTCTTCAGCTTTGGGGATGCCATGTTTATTAGTTAAGAAAGGAAAACTATGTTAAAACAGTATTTAATTACATTTTTTATTTCTATGGTTCCACTCATTGAGCTTCGTGGTGCAATTCCATACTCACAGGTAGTAGGTCTTCCATTGTTACCATCTTACCTGATCTGTATTATTGGAAATATGCTTCCGGTTCCAATCATTTTCTTCTTTGCAAGAAAAGTATTAGAATGGGGCTGTGATAAGCCGGTGATTGGTAAATTCTTTACATTCTGTCTGGAAAAAGGACACAAAGGTGGAGAAAAATTAAAAGAAAAAGCCGGAAAAGGTTTATTCTGGGCGCTTCTTTTATTCGTAGGCATTCCATTGCCGGGAACTGGTGCATGGACAGGAACACTTGCTGCAAGTATTCTGGATATGGATTTTAAATCCAGTGTATTGGCATGTATGGGCGGTGTTTTACTTGCCGGAATCATCATGGGTGTTGCCAGCACAGGTGTGTTAGGTGCTCTTGGTGCAATTTTTTAAAATTTTATGAATTTTTGTTAAATTTTAGGAAAGGATGGTCAAAAGACCATCCTTTTGTGTTATACTCCATTATGGGCAAAAATTTGCCCTTATTTGAGGAGGAATGAAATGAACAATAAGAACCTTGTAATTCGTCAGGCAGTTGCTGACGATGTAACAAAAATTGCAGAAATAGAAGATAAGTGCTTTCCGCCTTCAGAGGCAGCAACACTGAAAAGCTTTTTTGAACGATTTATCGCGTTCCCAGAGTGCTTTTTGGTGGCAGAAGTAGATGGCGTAGTAGTAGGACACATCAATGGCTGTGTGACAAACTATGATAAATTAATCGATGCATTGTATATCAATACGGCGCTTCACGAACCAAATGGACCATGGCAGACCGTATTTGGTCTTGCGGTACTTCCGGATTATCAGCATCAGGGAATTGCAAGAGCATTGATGACCCAGTTTAAAGAACAGGCAAAAAATCGTGGAAAAAAGGGTATCCTTTTAACATGTAAAGATGAAAAGATTGGATTTTATGAAAGTCTTGGATATACACACGATGGAGTTTCAGAATCTTCCCACGGGGGAGCTCGTTGGAATGATATGAGCATTAAATTTTTCTAAGAGAGGAGAAATTTTATGAAGAAAATGTTAAAGACTTTGGTTGTGTTAGCAGCCATTATTGCAGCAGCGGTGTATTATTACGTAACCATTCCGGCCATCAACATTCATGCGTCTGGCTTTTGGTTCTTTTTAATCGGTGCATTGGCAGGGGTCACTGCATTTGTCGCACTGTATAAGCTGTTAAAAACAAAAGTGGAGATTGTTGAACTTGGACAGAGTAAACTGATTAGAACACTTTTGGGCTCGATTGTTTTAGCAGTGGCAGTGTTTTTGATTGGAACTTTGTTATCTTCTGAAATTATCAATGCAAGAAAATATCAGCAGCTGATGACTGTAGAAGATGGAGATTTTGCAACAGAAATTGAACCTGCAGATTTTTCCAGCGTACCGCTGCTTGATAAGGATTCCGCAAGATTGCTTGGAAACCGTAAGATGGGTACTTTGGTAGATATGGTATCTCAGTTCGAGGTAAGTTCTATTTATACCCAGATCAATTATCAGGGAAGACCGGTGCGTGTATCACCGCTTGTTTATGCCAGCCCAATCAAATGGCTGACAAACCAGGCAGCAGGGATTCCAGCCTATATCATGATCGATATGGCAACGCAGGAAACAGAATGTGTGAGACTGGAAGAAGGTCAGTACATTAAATATTCACCAGCAGAATATTTCAACAGAAACATTTACAGACATTTACGCTTTAACTATCCAACTTATATTTTCGATCAGTTAAGCTTTGAAATCGACGATGAAGGAACACCATACTGGGTATGTCCTGTAAAACAGTTCAACGTAGGACTTTTTGGCGGTCAGACCATTGGAAAAGTGGTTCTTTGTAATGCAGTGACAGGGGAAACTGTCAGCTATGATATCGAAGACGTACCATCCTGGATTGACCATGTATATTCCGCAGAACTGCTGATTAAGCTGTATGATTACTATGGCGTATTAAAAAATGGTTTCTTAAACAGCGTATTAAGCCAGAAAGGCTGTCTGGTAACTACAGACGGATATAACTACATTGTAAAAGACGACGATGTATGGGTTTATACAGGGGTAACTTCTGTTTCCGGCGATGAATCCAATGTAGGGTTCGTGCTTATGAATCAGAGAACCATGGAAAGCCGTTACTATGCATGTCCAGGTGCAGAAGAGTATTCTGCAATGGATTCTGCCCAGGGGCAGGTACAGCATTTAGGCTACCGTGCAACTTTTCCACTGTTATTAAACGTGGCAAATGAGCCAACTTATTTCATGGCTCTGAAAGATGATGCAGGGCTTGTAAAAATGTATGCCATGGTAAACATTGCAAAATACCAGAATGTAGCCATTGGTGAAACTGTAGCAGAATGTGTGAAAGATTACCAGGCACTGTTAAAACAGAGCGGTATTTCAGCAGCAGATAGTAACGCAGGGATGGAAATTCGTGGTGTGATCGAAAAGATTTCACCAGTTGTTATTGAAGGAAATTCTCACTACTATGTGATTCTTGCAGAAAAAGAAGGCATCTATGATGTAGATGTGAGCTTATATCCAGAAATCGTAACTTATGACGTGGATGACGTCATTGGATTTACCTATTTTGAAGGTACAAAATTATGTGAGGTAACCGGTATCAAATAACCGGATTGGTCAGATGAGTAAGAAGTGCAGTCTTTGTCCGCGTCTGTGTTTGGCGGACCGCAATATAACAACCGGATATTGTGGTGTGAAAAACACATTGCGTGTTGCAAGGGCTGCACTTCATTTTTGGGAAGAACCGTGCCTTTCCGGAGAAGAGGGAAGCGGTGCAGTATTCTTTACCGGATGTAATTTGCGCTGTGTGTTCTGTCAGAATTATCAGATTGCAAGGGCAGAACAGGGAAAAGAAATTACAGTGGAGCGTCTCTCAGAGATTTTTTTAGAACTGCAGGCACAAAATGCCAATAACATCAATCTGGTAACAGCAACCCATTATGTGCCCCAGGTGGTGCTTGCACTAAAAGACGCAAAAGAAAAGGGACTAAAAATTCCTGTGGTTTATAACTGCGGCGGTTATGAAAGTGTAGAAACTTTACAGATGTTAGAAGGTCTTGTGGATATTTATCTTCCGGATTTTAAGTATATGGATTCGGAGAGAGCCAAACGCTATTCCAGAGCAGAGAATTATCCGGAAACAGCCAAAAAAGCTTTGGCAGAAATGGTAAGACAGCAGCCGGAAGCAGTGTTTGACGAGCGGGGAATCATGCAAAAAGGAGTGATCGTCCGACATCTGATGCTGCCAGGCGGTATCAAAGATTCCAAGGCTGTGGTAAACTATCTGTATGAGACATATGGCGATCAGATCTATCTTAGTTTGATGAATCAATATACGCCGCTGCCTCACGTGGCGGATTATCCGGAAATTAATCGTCAATTAAAGAAATTCGAATATGACAGGCTGGTAGACTATGCCATTTCCCTTGGGGTGGAGAATGGATTTATCCAGGAGGGAGAAACAGCGAAAGAAAGTTTTATACCAGCATTTACAAACGAGGGAGTATAGAGAATGGAAGTTTGTTCAGTAACAAAGAAATGCGGCAGCTGTGCATATCAGGGCGTGCCATATAATGAACAGTTAAAAAAGAAGAAAAAAGAAGTTGCAAAACTTTTAAAACCATATTGCGAGGTAAAAGGAATCCTTGGAATGGAAAATCCTTATGAATACCGTAATAAGGTTCATGCGGTATTTGCTCGTTTGAAAAATGGAAAAATTATTTCAGGAACCTACGAAGCAAACAGCCACCGCGTGGTAGCAGTGGATTCCTGCATGATTGAAAATCAGAAGGCAGATGCCATCATTGCAAGTATTCGTGATCTGGCAAAATCCTTTAAGATCAAAATTTATGATGAAGATACAGGCTATGGACTGCTTCGTCATGTTCTGGTGAGAGTAGGGCATCACAGCGGTCAGATCATGGTGGTGCTTGTACTGGCAGATCCGATCATGCCTGGAAAAAATAACTTTGTGAAAGCATTGTTAAAGCTTCATCCGGAGATTACCACCATTGTGGTCAATGTGAATGATAAAAAGACCAGTATGGTCCTTGGAGAGAAAGAAAAACCAATTTATGGAAAGGGATATATTGAAGATACCCTTTGCGGTCTGACTTTCCGTATTTCTCCAAAATCCTTCTATCAGATCAATACAGAGCAGACAGAGGTACTTTATAAGAAAGCCATCAAACTGGCTGATTTAAAGGGAAAAGAACGTGTGCTGGACGCTTACTGCGGCATCGGTACCATCGGGATGGCTGCGGCAAAACATGCCAAAGAAGTCATCGGTGTGGAATTAAATCCAGACGCTGTAAAAGACGCCAGAGCCAATGCGAAGATCAATGGTGTGAAGAACATTCAGTTCTATCAAAACGATGCAGGGAAATTTATGGTACAGATGGCTTCTCAGGAAGGTAAGGGTGCCATTGATGTAGTATTTATGGATCCGCCAAGAGCAGGCAGTGATGAAGCATTTATGAGCTCTGTGGTGAAATTATCGCCAAAGAAAGTTGTGTATGTATCATGCAATCCAGAGACACTGGCAAGAGACTTGGCATATTTTAAAAAGAACGGTTATGAAGCAAAAGAAGCCTGGGCAGTGGACATGTTCCCGTTTACCAGCCATTGTGAAAGTGTCGTGAAATTAGAAAGAAAATCGTAAAGAGAAATTTGGGAGAGTACATTATGGAATTCATGGGTAAAAAATTAGAAGATATCGTGGTATCCCTGCCACTTGCAGATGGAACTACGGTAGATTTTGGTGTTCATACTTACTTTGAAGTAAACAATAAAAAATATTTTGCATTACTTCCACTGAAGGGAGAAAAGGAATTAGATCTTTCTCAGAACTTTATGCTCTATGAAGTGGCAGAAGATGAGGAAGGCAATCCAGTGATTTTATATATTGAAAGCGATCTGGAATATTCCATCGCCGCGCAATATTTTTCAAAACTGGTGCCACAAAAATAAAAAGTTTGCTGTCAGAAAATGGCAAAGAAAATATTGACGACAACATGTGACCGTGATATCATCAAAGGGAATTTAGGTTAAATAATTTAACTAATTAATAAGAGAGGTTAAGTATGGAAAGAATTAAAACACTTGAAACACGTAACTTATGCGAAAGCGCAAAAAACGGCGGTTGTGGTGAATGCCAGACTTCTTGCCAGTCAGCATGTAAAACAAGCTGTGGCGTAGCAAACCAGGCATGTGAAAAAACAGAAAAATAATTTGTTTTTAAAATTATAAAAATGCTGCCAGCTTTGGCAGCATTTTTAATGCTGTAAATAATTTAGACGAAAACAGATCGCGGGAGATTGATAAAAAGATGGTACATCAGTATAAATTAAATGGATATAACATCGTATTAGATACTTGTTCTGGTGCGATTCATGTGGTAGATGAGGTGGCATATGACATCATCGAACTGTTCCCTAAAAAAACAACAGATGAGATTGTTGCTGATATGATGGGAAAATACGCAGACAGAGAAGATGTCACAGAAGAAGAGCTTCGTCTTTGCATCGAAGATGTAGAAAGTCTTGTAAAAGCAAAGAAATTATATACAGAAGATACTTTTGCAGATAAAGCAGGTACGTTCAAAGAACGCTCAGGAAATGTAATCAAAGCTTTATGTCTTCACGTTGCACACACCTGTAACTTAAATTGTTCCTATTGTTTTGCAAGCCAGGGGAAATATCATGGGGAAAGAGCCATCATGTCCTATGAAGTTGGAAAACAGGCGCTTGATTTCTTGATTGCCAACTCTGGTACAAGAAGAAACTTAGAAGTAGACTTTTTCGGCGGAGAACCGCTGATGAACTGGGATGTTGTAAAAGATCTGGTTGCTTATGCCAGAACCCAGGAAAAGATTTATCATAAAAATTTCCGTTTTACATTAACGACTAACGGTATGCTCATTGATGATGATGTTATCGAATTTGCAAACAAAGAAATGAGCAATGTGGTGCTTAGTTTGGATGGACGAAAAGAAATCCATGACCTTACCCGTGTGGACTATGCAGGAAACGGAAGCTACGAAAAAATTGTTCCAAAGTTTCAGAAGCTGGTAGAAGCGCGTCAGGGACAGGGATACTATATGCGCGGTACCTTTACTCATGCCAATCCGGACTTTACAAAGGATGTGTTCCATATGGCAGATCTTGGTTTTACAGAACTGAGTATGGAACCAGTGGTAGGTCCTGCAGATGATCCTTCAGCGTTAACACCGGAAGATTTAGAAATTGTCAAAGAACAGTACGAAATCCTTGCGAAAGAAATGATCAAACGTAAAAAAGAAGGACGAGGATTTACTTTCTATCATTATATGATTGATTTAACAGGAGGACCTTGTGTTTACAAGCGTATCTCCGGCTGTGGTTCAGGAACTGAGTACATGGCAGTAACTCCATGGGGAGATTTATATCCATGCCATCAGTTTGTTGGGGAAGAGGATTATAAACTTGGAGATGTATGGAATGGTGTGACCAATGAACATGTAAGAGAAGAATTCCGTGGCTGTAATGCATATTCCAGAGAAGAATGTAAAGATTGCTGGGCAAAATTATATTGCTCCGGCGGTTGTGCAGCAAACGCGTTCCATGCAAGCGGCTCTATTCGCGGTATTTATGAACCAGGCTGTGAACTCTTTAGAAAACGTATGGAATGTGCAATTATGATTAAGGTTGCAGAAGATGAAGCAGGATGTTAAGAACATGACCACACCGATTGTAGATTTTGTAAAAGCGTATGAACAAAGTCATGGGACACGCCTTCACATGCCGGGACATAAAGGCTGTACATTTTTAGGCTGTGAAGCCTTTGATATTACAGAAATTGGCGGTGCAGATTCTTTGTATGAGGCAGAAGGAATCATTGCACAAAGTGAAGATAATGCAGCAAAATTATTTGGTTCGAAACGCACGGTATATTCTACAGAAGGATCCAGCCAGTGTATTCGTGCCATGCTGTATTTGATGCTGCTGCATGGAAAAAAGAACAGCGATAAAAGACCTGTCATTGCTGCGGCAAGAAATGTACATAAAGCATTTATTTATGCAGCAACCCTGTTGGATTTTGATGTCATCTGGCTATGGCCGGAAGAGCAGGTATCCAGTGTTTGCAGCTGTATGATTTCAAAAGAGCAGGTAGAGATGGTACTGGATGCCCATAAAGAGATTGTTGGGGTCTATGTGACAAGTCCGGACTATTTGGGGGCACAGATGGATATTCAGGCAATTGCCAAAGCCTGTCATCAGAGAAATGTACTGCTTGCGGTAGACAATGCCCATGGTGCTTACCTGAAATTTTTGGAAACATCGAAACATCCATTGGATTTAGGCGCTGATATTTGTTGTGATTCTGCCCATAAGACATTGCCGGTATTAACGGGTGGTGCGTATCTTCATATCGGAGCTCAGGCGCCGGATATGTTTGCAGAGGAAGCAAAACGCGCCATGGAATTGTTTGGTTCTACAAGTCCAAGCTATTTGACCATGATGTCCTTAGATTTGTGTAATGAATACCTTTCAGATGATTACACTATGTGTCTAAGAGAAATGATTAAAATAAGAAATCATGCATGTAAAGAGCTTAAGGAGTCTGGGTGGAGAGTACTGGAAAGTGATCCACTGAAAATTACCATTGAAATACCAAAGGAAATTTCCAGTCAGAAATTGCTCATGGACTTAAGAGAAAAAAACATTGAGCATGAGTATGCTGATCAGAATTTTGTAGTATTTATGCTGACACCGGAAAATAAGAAATCTGATCTGGAATGTTTGGTGGATGCTCTTGGGAAAAATCCGTATACATATCAGACAAAAGAATTTTTACAGATAAAGCCAACAAAACAGAAAATGACTATTCGCCAGGCAATGCTTTCACTGCCTGAAACAGTTCCACTGTCAGAAGCAGAGAATCGCATCTGCAGAGTACCAGCCATTTCCTGTCCGCCAGCCATTCCAATTGCAGTTCCTGGGGAATTAATTACCAAAGAATTGCTTTCAATCTTTGCATATTATGGGATTTCCAAGCTGGATGTTGTAAAAGAGTTGTAAATAAAGAGAACCTTATATTTATAAGGTTCTTTTTTTATGATTTTACACTTCCATTCTTTACCACGATGATGTATAATGGCGTTTATGTGAGGAGAAATTATGGAAAACAAGAGATTATCAGGACATTTTGCGGCCATTTTTACCATTATTGTATGGGGGACAACATTTATTTCTACAAAAGTGCTTTTAACAGTGCTGAATCCGGTAGTAATTATGTTTGTTCGTCTGTTGATTGGTTGGATGGCTCTTTTTATTGCTCATCCACAGAAAATGCAGGGTGTAACGAAAAAACAGGAACTGACCTTTGCACTGGGAGGTCTATCGGGAATTACCCTTTATTATTTTCTGGAAAATATGGCATTGACCTTGACCATGGCATCCAATGTAGGAGTCATCGTATCAGTTTCTCCGATGTTTACCATTATTTTAGCAAGTATTTTCTTAAAATCTGAAGGGAAAATGAGACTGAATTTCTTCTTAGGGTTTATCGTGGCCATGATTGGAATTGGAATGATCAGTTTCAATGGCGCAAAATTAGAGTTAAATCCATTGGGAGATTTTTTAGCAGTAGGAGCTGCTTTTGTGTGGGCGATTTATTCCATCGTAACAAGAAAGCTGGGAGATTTTGGATATTCCGTGATTCAGACAACCAGAAGAATTTTCTTCTATGGCATCATCTTTATGCTGCCAAGTTTCTTCTTTTTTGATTTCCAGTTGGATTTTATGAAACTTATGGAACCAAAATATTTGTTCAATATTTTATATTTGGGTCTGTGTGCTTCTGCGCTTTGTTTTGTAACCTGGAATTATGCCGTGAACATTTTAGGGGCAGTAAAGACCAGTATCTACATCTATTTAATTCCGGTAGTGACCATTATTACATCAGTGTTGATTTTAAAAGAACCTGTCACATGGATTTCCATTGCAGGTACCGTATTTGCCATTATCGGTTTGGTTCTTTCTGAATATAGGGGGAAGACGGCAGATGAAAACGAAAAATAAATTTCTTCAAAATACTTGGGCACTGGTAATAACAGCCGTATTTTGCTGTCTGTTATGGGGAAGTGCTTTTCCTTGTATCAAAGTAGGATACCGACTGTTTGAGATTCCTACCAACGACAGCGTATCTCAGATTCTATTTGCAGGTATTCGATTTACGCTGGCTGGTCTGATGACCGTGGTGGCCGGTTCTGTACTACAGAAAAAGGTGTTAAAGCCTTCTAAGAAAACTGTTCCGAAAATATTTGTACTGAGTATGTTCCAGACAGTACTGCAGTATATTTTCTTTTATATCGGTGTTGCACACATTACAGGAGTGAAGGGCTCTATCGTGAATGCGGTGAATGTGTTCTTTACCATTTTGGTATCCTGCCTTTTGTTTCGATTAGAAAAATTAAATCGACAGAAATTCATTGGATGTATCATTGGATTTGCGGGAGTTATCATTATCAATCTGGGCGGTCAGTTTGAGATGCGTTTTACCATGCTGGGAGACGGATTTTTGATTATTTCAGCCTTTGCGTATGCGCTGTCTTCTGTGCTGATTAAAATCTATGGAAAAGATGAGAATCCGGTGCTTTTAAGCGGCTATCAGTTCTTTGTGGGAGGATTGATCATGGTGGCAGCCGGATATTTGATGGGCGGAAGAATTCCTACGGTAACCATGAACGGACTTGCACTGTTGCTGTACATGGGATTTATTTCTGCAGGGGCGTATACTTTATGGAGTCTGCTCTTAAAATATCATCCGGTTTCTAAGGTTGCAGTCTTTGGATTCTGTACTCCGGTGTTCGGTGTGATTTTATCGGCGATCATTTTAAAAGAGAGCACAAGTTTCCAGTGGAAAACACTGGTGGCATTGCTTTTTGTATGTGCCGGAATTATCATTGTAAATTATAAAAAAAACACAAAAAAATCATAAATTAATTAGTTGACCTTATGGTCTTGTTTTGTTATAATCGATTTATCGGTTTAAAGTGTTGCAATTTAAAGTGCTAAAGTAAAATGAAAAAATAGATTTAAGAGGAGTTTATTATGATTATTACAGATTTTTTGGAAAG
>JAEIGA010015771.1_pt1 | contig 11499 bp, 10 predicted proteins | sample 9270691 | NCBI WGS metagenome assembly JAEIGA01 (sample SAMN17057246, study PRJNA624740) | gut metagenome | biome: biome; isolation source: fecal sample | host: Bos grunniens | place: China: Xizang | collected 2019
ATGTGATTCGGTTGGCTGGGATTTGCTCTCTTCGTACGCACATCCCTTCCTCCGCGGGCCATCATCGAACGGAGCAAAATCGGCGTTCTGCTGCGCAGAATCGCCGTCTTTTTGTATGCCTCCGGTCCTTATGAGGGCAAGCTCTCAACGGCCCGTCTGCATACAAAAAATCTCGCAACGAAAGTTGCGAGATTTTGCTCTGTCGTGATTCGGTTGGGATTCGAACCCAAGACCCACAGCTTAGAAGGCTGTTGCTCTATCCAACTGAGCTACCGAACCGATCCTTATTTTGCTTCTGACTTCATGGGTATGACGTCAAAAGAGGGTGCAAAGTTAATGATTATTTTTGGATTTGCAATATTGAAATTGATATTTCGAATATTATTCGGGCGGGAGTTTGCGGGTGAGAGCGGTGGTGTATGGATAGAACATATCGTCAGGACGCCAGAGCAGGAATAGGATGTCGCCGTTCAGGTGAGCCTCATGGAATGTGATGCTTATGTCGTCTATGATGGTGGTGACATCTGTGAATACTACGGTGCGGCCGTCCGGATAATAGTTGCCGTAGGCGATGATGATGCCGTCTTCGTTCTTGAGCGTGACCTTGTTTCCGCAGAGGAATTCCAAAGTCAGTTCTTTTACGTCGATCGATCCCAGAGGGACCTCTGACGAGCTCCACATTGTTCTGTAGAAGTTATCTCCCGGGGCTTCGTAGATGCAGGAGTCCAATGATAATGTCGCGGCCAGCAATGGAATGATGCTGAGGCTGCGGAGGTCTGGATTTTTCATTTATGCAGTCTGTAAAGTTCGTGACAGGCTGCATACCAATCTTTATGCCACCTTTTTTCTGTTGAGTGCCTTGCCAGCGAGTTCTATGCCAGTGACGAGGCAGAAGCCGATTATTGCGAAGAGAGCGGCAGAAAGATAATGAGGCTCGATCATCGTTGCTTGGGACGAAACGGCCGCTTCAAGAGCTGTCTGTGCTGCATCTGCGCCGATACCGGACTCTGCCGCTGCTTCTGCGATCTGCCTCAATTTTTCTACAGCCGGAAACTGCGAGCATACGATGGCTTCCATATTGCTCCAAGGCCAGATCTTGACAAGGGAGCCGATGATGAAGCCGGCGAGAACTATCATGGTTTCCTTCTGCCAACGGGCGAGAAGCCAGTGGAGGAAACGTGAGAAACCTATTATTCCGACTGCGGCTCCGATGGCGAACGTACCCAGGATCAGCATGTTGCGTCCCAGATCTACGCCTGATGTCAGATCCGATATGCAGCCCATTATGTACTGGTATTTACCCAGGATAAGAAGGATGAAGCTGCCTGATATGCCCGGAAGAATCATCGCGCATATTGCCAATGCACCGCTCAGGAAGATGAACCATAGGCCGTCCGGGGTCTGGGTCGGAGAAAGTGTGCAGATGACCGCGCCCAAGACCACTCCGAAGACAAGAAGAAGCCCTTCGCGGAGTTTCCAGTCGGAAATGCCGCGGAGAATGAAGATTGATGATGCGACGATGAGGCCGAAGAAGAACGCCCATGTCTGGATAGGGAAGTCCCTCAGGAACATCTGCATAAGTCCGGCAAGCAATACGATGCTGGTGAGGATTCCTATAGCCAGGGAAAGAAGGAAGCTTCCGTTGATCTGTTTCCAGAAGGCTTTGAACTGTCCTTTCAGCAGCAGGCGCAAGGCATCCCCGTTGATGGCTGCAAGTGATCCGACGAATTCGTCATATATGCCCATGATGAAGGCTATGGTACCTCCTGAGACTCCAGGTATGACGTCTGCGGCTCCCATGCAGGCTCCCTTGACGGCCACCATGATGTTCTTAAAGAATCCTTTCATCGGTCTATCTTATTTTAGTAAGGAAGTCTTTGGCCGCGGCAAAGATCTTTCTCGAGTCCGAGATGAGGTCTTCTGTCGGATTGCCTGATATTATCATATCATATGCATGTCCTTCAAACGGGTACCTTCCGATCTTGAAGCGGGCCTTTGTACATTTGCTGATGAACTCGATAGGGAATTCGCCGTTATCTACCATAGAAATGAAGAGGTCGCTCGGTTCATAAAGGAGATTGCCTATCTTGCTGAGCTCGGGCATGCCGATCCAGTCGAGTTCCTTCTTGATTATGGTAGTCTGTATGCTTGTCAGCAGGAGTTCGTCCTTGGTGATTTTCCTGAAGTCGAAGAAATAGATGTTCACCTTCAGTCCCACCTGCTTTCCCCAGCTGAGGATGTCGTCCTTAAGCTTGTCGAAACCAGGCTCTTCCACATCAATGACCACATTGACAGAGGAAATTGCCGACAGAGGAATCAGGCCTGTGGGCACATTGCTCACAAACTTCTCCAGCCTCTTCCTGCGGAATATTTTCAGAATGGAATCAAATATATTCATTAGTGTGTATTTGCTGCGATAAGTTCACGAATTTCCTTCTTTGCTGCTTTCCAGCGCGGAATATCAATCTTTGTACCGACGATCTCTACTACCTTGGCCGCGATGATCGATCCCACTTCACCGCATACCTTGAGCGGCATTCCGAGAGAGTGGGCATATAGGAATCCTGCAGCGTAAGTATCTCCTGCCCCGGTCGCATCCACCGGTGTTGCCGGCCAGGCTTCGATGAAATGATACTCATCGCCGCTCTTGACCATCGATCCGTCCTTGCCCACCTTCACTACGGCTATACGGCAGGACTTAGCGATCTCGTCAAGGGCTTCGCGAGGCTCCATCTTTGTGAATGCCTTGGCTTCAGTCTCATTGGCAAAGACAATATCAACATAGTTCTCTACGATATCGTGCAGGAATGCGTCGTTGGACTCTACGACATTATATGATGCCATGTCGATGGAGATTATGCATCCTGCCTCCTTGGCGAGCTCTACGGCACGTCGTATAGTCGCCTGGTTCTGAACGAGATAACCCTCTATATGGAAATAGTCATATCCTTCGAAGTACTCCGGCTTCAGGTCTTCCGGTACAAGCTCCAGTGCAGCTCCGAGATACACGGCGAATGTTCTTTCTGCATTAGGAGCGGTGATGAACACCATTGCCTTGCCGGACGAATGTACACCCTTGAGGAGAGTTGAACGGATGCCATACTGCTCCTGGTCACTCTTGAAAAGATGTCCCAGGTCGTCGTCTCCGACTTTTCCGATAAAGCCCGATTCCATACCGAAGATCGCAGTGCCTGTGATGGTGTTGGCGGCGGAGCCTCCTGCTACAAGCTGTACGCCCATAGGCTTGAGTGTCTTCCAGATCTTATCACCTGTCTCCATATCCACGTGCTGCATGCTGCCTTTCGGGAGGTGGAATTCTTTCAGGAACTTATCATCCGGAAGGACGGCCAGAATATCTGTCAAAGCATTACCTATTCCTAATATTGATGCCATAAATGTTCATTTTACTTCTAAACCGGACAAAGTTAGCAAATAATTGGATAAATTTGCAGCCAATTCTCCATAGGTACGCATATATGAAGGAAAAGATATCTAAAATATTGAAATACCTGCTCTCTGCCGGCTTGGCCGCCATACTTCTCTATTTCTCTTTCAGAGAGGTGGAATGGGCGGATTTCGTGGATGGGCTGAAGGGATGCAGGTGGGAATATATTCTCCTGTCAATGGCAGCCGGATCCTTTGCCTTCTGGTTAAGAGCCATCCGCTGGCGCCGCCTGCTTCTGCCTATAGATGACAGTCTGACCCGCATCACGACGTTCAACGGCATAAATATCGGCAACATCTCGAATTTCGTCTTTCCGCGTATAGGCGAATTCATCCGCTGCGGAGTCATTACGCGCCGCTCGCAACCGATGGATCCGCAGAATCCGGAGCACAGGAAAGCTTCCTATGACAAGGTGCTTGGAACTGTGGTTCTGGAGCGCAGCTGGGAGCTCCTCGTGATGCTTCTTCTGCTGGCTGTCGTGGTGGTCGGGGGCTTTGAGCGTTTCGGAGGGTTCTTTGTCGAGCAGATATGGAGTCCTGTCTCCCAAAGGCTCGATTTCAGTATATGGTGGATAGTAGCAGTCCTTGTCCTGGCTGCTTCAGGAGCCCTGTATGCGCTTTGGCGTTTCAAGGGCAGCAACCGTTTCTGCGGTAAGGTCTGGGGAATATTCAGCGGCATCGTGCAGGGCTTTTCCAGCTGTCTCAAGATGGAAAAGAAGTGGCTTTTCTTTGCCTATACCGCTCTTATCTGGCTTACATATTGGCTTATGGCTGCCAGTACGGTATGGGCTGCTCCTTTCCTTGAAGGTCTTACCATCGTCGATGCCCTGTTCCTCTCACTCGTAGGGGGGCTCGGCTTTGCCGTACCGGTACCCGGGGGCATCGGTGCCTTCCATTTCATAATCTCCCTTGCTCTGGCAGGCTTGTATGGAGTTCCTATGGAAATGGGAATCATCTATGCCACTCTTTCCCATACTTCACAGGCCATCACCCAGATCATCTTCGGAGCCGGATCATATATATACGAGGCTCTTAAGAAATAGGCCCGGTGGCATCCGTTTTGAAAAGTCTCCCGGAAAAAATCATTATGAAGATCAATCACATCAAGGAAGAAAATCGTTTTGAAACCTATGTCGAGGGACATACCGCCTTTGTGGAATATGTCATCCGTGATGGTGCTCTTGTGGTCGTGCATACATTCGTACCTCGTCCTTTGAAGGGCAGAGGAATTGCAGCGGAGCTGGTGAAGGAAGCCTATTCTTATGCCGATAAGGAAGGACTCGGATGCAAGGCCACCTGTTCATATGCCCTTGCTTGGCTTGAAAAGCACGGATATTAACAGTTTTTAATAAATTCTAACCGATGAATGGCGTTTTGGCACAGGCTTTGCAAAAGCTTAATCACGGTTAGTTTAGTTGTTAATAATAGGGTTATGGTTTAAAAACGGGACATCGAAAACTCGATGCCCCGTTTTTAATTTGTCTTATGTCCGTCTCTGCCATCACGATATAGTGAGCTCCACCGGACAATGGTCTGAGCCGAATATCTCCGTGTGGATCTTTGCTCCTTCAAGACGGTCGCGGAGATTCTCCGAAACCACGAAATAGTCGATACGCCACCCCGCGTTCTTCTGTCGAGCCTGGAAGCGGTATGACCACCATGAATATATGTCTGTCTGTTCCGGGTAGAAATGTCTGAATGTGTCGATGAATCCTGCATCAAGAAGATTTGTGAATTGAGCACGCTCCTGGTCGGTGAATCCCGCATTCATCCTGTTCGATTTCGGATTCTTCAGGTCAATCTCCTGATGAGCCACGTTGAGGTCTCCGCAGACGATCACGCCTTTTCCCGAGCCTGCCAGAGAGCAGAGATACGCCCTGAAGTCATCCTCCCATTTCATTCTGTAGTCCAGCCTCTTGAGACCGTCCTGAGAATTAGGTACATAGACGCAGACCAGGTAGAAATCCTCCATTTCCAGCGTCACCACGCGTCCCTCGTGATCGTGTTCGTCAATGCCGATGCCGTAAGTGACTGCCAGAGGCTCGTGCCTGCTGTAGATAACTGTGCCGGAATATCCCTTCTTGTCGGCGTAATTCCAATATGACTTGTATCCCGGAAATTCAAGGTCGATCTGCCCGGCCTGCAGCTTCGTCTCCTGCAGACAGAAGAAGTCCGCATCCAGCTCCGCAAATATATCCGCGAAGCCCTTTCCGCATACGGCTCTGAGGCCGTTTACATTCCACGAAATGAATTTATACATACTTTTACCAAATGTATTGAACTTTTTCCCTCGCTAAGATAATTAAAAATTATTATTTTTGCCTGAATAATCACTCAAATCAGAGCCAGATATGAGGAAATGGACTGCATCGATATTGAATGCATTGCTGATTACCCTGCTTTCGGTTGTATTGTCAAAGTTGGTCATATATGAGCTGACTTCGATAAATACGCTGGCCCCTGCTGCCAAGGTGAGTGACTGGCGCCTGACGGACATATACAATTCCGTGGCCGCAGACCGGCTTGATGCTCCCGGAGATCCTGATATCGTCATCATAGACATAGATACAGCATCAAGGCGTACCATATCATCCCTGATCAATGCAGTCAACTTCTGTTCTCCGAAGGCGGTCGGACTGGATGTGGTCTTCAAGTATCCTTCGGATGATGGCTTGGCTGAGGCTATCCAGGCTTGTGAAAACATTGTCCTTCCGCGAAACCTTCTGTATGATGACCGGTCAGGGACATTTTCAGAAAGATATGATTCTTTCTTCTACGATGATCTGAAAGGAAAGGAATTCGGTGCCGTCAATTTCATTGCAAATGACATTTATGATGTGGTCAGGGAATTCAGGCCGTTCTTCAATGTCGGTGAACGCAGCATGGATAATTTCAGCGCCGCGCTGGTCCGTCTGGCCGATCCTGACAGATATGAAGCTTTGGCTCGCCGGAACAATGATACTGAAATAATTTACTATCCGTCAGCGGAATACTATCCGTTGAAGGCTTCCGATGTGTTGGATGACAACGGGTTCTGCCGTATCGATGTTATGGACGAACTTGAGGGAAAGATCGTTCTTATCGGAGATATGCATAACAAGAGCGATATGTTTCTCACGCCTGTAGGTGATTCGGTGCCAGGCATCGAGATCCACGCCCGGGCAGTGGCTACCATATTGTACGGACGATACGTATCCCATACATCAGTCATCGTGGATTGGGCTGTCGCATTGCTGTGCTGTTTCCTTCTGGCGCTGGCAGGACAGCTTCGCGAAAGTGTAAGCGAGTTCAAGGATGCCCTGTCTTTCCTTGTCCGTATCCTCCAGATCGGAATCCTTTATACATTCCTCCTGATCGGAGCACGTAGATTCATAGAGCACAATCAATATATGGATTTCTCGGTCTCGCTTATGATGGTGGGATTATGCGCTCTGGCGACAGACGTATATAAAGGACTTGTCGAAATCATAAGGTTCATTGTCAGCCGGCTCCGATCCGGAAAATTCATAAAATCAGCATAGGTATGAAGACTGTTTCAAGACTGTTAGGCGTATTGTTTCTGGTGTTGTTCATGGCACTTCCATCATCTGCGCAGATGGTCAATGTGAACCTGCGCGTGAATGATGAAGTGACCGGAAAGCCGATGCCATATATTCGCGTAGAAGCTTGTGATATCCATAATCCGAATTATCGATATCACAAAGGTATTACGAACAAAGACGGGGTACTTGCTTTGACTATGCCGGCAGGTGATATTCTTTATGTTGGTGCGGATGAGAATCATCATCCGGTATCGGTAGTCATAGAGACGCATTGCAAGGTTGAAGTGAATCTCCTTGTAAATAAAAGGGATATATCGGAATATGAATATGTGGGTGAAGAGCGTTTCGGCTTGCGCCCCGTACGACGTAACGGGAAGTACGGTTTCATAAATGCCGAGGGCATAGAGGTCGTATCGTCGAGATATGATGAAGTCTGCCAGGATTATCCTGAGAATTTTTCAATGCTTCGAGTCAAGCTAGGTGATAAATATGGCTATGTGGATTATCTACGAGGTGGGGAAAATCCTACCATATATGAGGAGGCTTCATTGCCATATATGGTAGGAGGTGAACTTTCCAGGGTAAGGCGTGATGGGAAATATGGGTATGTAGGTGTTAATAATTCCACTCCCTGCCAGTTTGATGATGCGGAGGAATATCTCATATACTCTACAAGTCCTGAAACGATGGAAGTCGATTACTCCCGCGGATATGCGAAAGTCTGGAGTAATAAGACTGGAATGGTAGGTTATGTCAATCAGGATGCTTATCTTGAAGGTCCTGTGATATATGAAGATATAATCTGGAATGAATTCAGTGACGAGCCTCTTTGGGTCAAGGCAAATGGAAAATATGCTCCTGCAGGAACAATCCGACCGGATATGGTAGTGAAAACATACGATTATGCGACTGCCTTCAACGGACAGAATCTGGCTGTGGTAGGTGAAATATATCGTAAAAGCTCAGGGACAATGCGTTATGGGTATGCCGATAAGAAGGGTGTTCTGGTTATTCCTCTCATATATGATGCTGCTTATCCGTTCAGAGAAGGCTATGCTGCCGTTGTCAAGGACGGTAAATTAGGATTCATTGACGAGAAAGGAAATATTGCAGTGCCGTTCGGAGATTATGAATATTACGGGGATTTTTCTGATGGCGTCGCAGCTGTGAAGAAAGATGGAAAAATCGGATTCATTGATGCCCGTGGTAAGAATGTAATCCCTTGCAGATATGAAGGGGTCGGTAATTTTGAGAGTGGTTCGACTATCGCAAGATTGAAAGGGAAATGGGGATTGATTGATAAAAAGGGAAAGGCTCTGACAAAATTCATCTATAATACGGTGCCTGATGCAGATGACCCGCTTCAGCTTCAAAGGCCGGACGGTGTAGTCGTCTATCTCGATGCTGAAGGTAATGAATACCCTACGCTGAAAAAAAGAAGTCAGGGGATAATACAGACATATGCTAAGGATGAGTTTGAGTATGTAAGAGCTTTTCTTGATGTTGCCCGTGACTATGCTGACGGAGCTGTTTTTTCAGAATATGATTCAGCCTCTGGAGAAACTTATAGCACTTGGACGGTGCTGGAGCCGGCATTAGCTGCGGCATCACAAGGAAGCTTGTTGGGTCGTGTCTTGGCGGGAATTTTTTACTACCTGGAGGGAGACTTCGTTGAGGCACATAATTACCTTTTTACCGCTCAATCTGAATTGAAGCTTGATCCGGAAGCTCCGTTTACTAAAGATACTGCAATGCAGAGATTCCTGAGTAACATGATGAATACATACCTCGGCAAAATGTATCTTTTCGGAGACGGCGTGCCTCAGGATTATCAGAAGGCTGTATATTATCTTGAGAAGTCAAAATATGAAGATGCTCCGTATCTCCTGGCTCAGATGGCTGAAAGGGGTCTGGGTATGGACGTGAATCTGGAGAAGGCGAAAGAATTGTATGATTGGTATTTCAGACAGACCGGATACCGGAAGGCTTGGGCATCAGCGCTAACTATGGATAGTATGATTCAATACGAGATGCAGGATGCGACGATGCTACCTGCCTCAAGTAGTCCTGGAGAAACCAAGAAGCCAGTAGAGGAAAAGCCAAAGCCTGTTTATCCGGAAATTAAGAAGATAGCCCTGATTATCGGCAATTCTGATTATGCGTATGGAAGTTTCCTTGCCAATCCGGTCAATGATGCGGAAGATATCGCATTCAAGCTTGAGGAGCTCGGATTCGATGTGATCCAGGGCTTTGACCTTACTCAAAGGGGAATAGTGGAAAAGATAGATGAACTTGCCATCAGGTCTTCGGGATATGATGTGGCCCTGTTCTATTATGCAGGTCACGGAATCCAGCATAAGGGTGTCAACTATCTGGTGCCGGTGGATGTGAATCTGAAGTCGGAAACGGATGTGCAATATGACTGCGTGCCGGTAAACAGAGTTCTCAGCAGGCTTGAGGAAGAAGAATGCAAGATGAAGATAGTCATCCTGGATGCCTGCCGTAACGATCCGTTCGCGAAGTCTTGGAACAGGTCTGTGACCATGCAGGGTCTTGCTCCTATGGATGCGCCTGTGGGAACCTTCATCGCTTTCTCGACTGCGCCAGGAGCGGTCGCAAAGGATGGTTCGGGAAATAACAGCCCGTACGCCGATGCCCTGCTCCGTGTTCTTGAAAAAACGGGACTGAATATTCACGACGTGTTCCAGGATGTTCACGATATTGTAGTGAAGGAGACGGGTAAAGAGCAGCATCCATGGACATCAAGCTCCCTGACCGGACGATTGTATCTGAATACTAAATAATTGCTTATGAAACGCTTGTTTCTTTGTCTTGTACTTCTTGCGGCTGCCGTCTGCGCTATGGGGCAGGACAGATATAAACTATATGGAATAAAGGGGAATGTCCTCTATAAAGCCAAGTCTTCTTCTCAGTGGGAGAAGGCAGCACCACGTACTGCCCTGAGCCAGCACGATGTGTTTGACATCCCACCGTATGGATCCGTGTCAGTTATGGATATGGAGACAGGTATGGTCTTCACTTCTGAAAATCATGGAATCATCAATGTCAGACAGGTGGTGGAAGTGGCTGAGGAAAAATCCGAAAACATTGCTGCCTCTGTCAAGAAGTATATTGTGGGCTCCCTGACCGACAAGCAGGTAGAGCAGATGCGTTATGGAATGGCCGGTGTGACCGACAGAAGGTTTGAAAACTCGGGTTCGGCAGATAAGGCGGTCAGCGATATCCTGCATATCGCATCGGAAGCGTTAAGCGGCAGGGTAGCATCTTCAGGTATGCCGATAACTCTCGAACGTGTAAGGAATGAGGCTGACGGAACATTTTACTTTATAGTCCGGAATGGTACGTCTGAGCCTTTATATATCAATCTTCTGGCTGCATCATCGGATAAAGTGAGGATCTGCTTCAATCCGGTCGATGAACTTAGCTCCAATAATATCCTGCCTCCGGGAAAGCAGCTGGACCTTAAGCAGTATGTCTTTGCTGAAGAAGATCTGCGTTTCATTCTGCTGGTGTCGGCTGAGGACTTCAATGTAGCCAAGGTCCGCGGCAGGCTTAAAAACAATACCGTCCCGGAGATGGATGAGCATTCCGGAACGGTATCGGCAATTTCAGAATAAGACTATTCCAAAGTCCACTCGGTGCCGTCTTTGGTATCCTTGATCAGGATGCCGATGGCCTTCAGATCGTCTCTGATGCGGTCACTGGTAGCCCAGTCTTTGGCTGCCTTGGCCGCCTTCCTGTGTTCAAGGACCATATTTACGAGACCATCGATTGTCTGTACGGCCTTTCCTCCTTCACTTTCTTCGTCACGCAGGCCGAGCACGCCTGACACGATGTTGTCGAAGAGGTCTGTAAGTGCCTTGTAATCAGACGCGTCGAGTACTGCCTTCTTGTCCTTTGCAGAGTTGATTATACGTACTGCGTCGAAGATGTGAGAGAGCGCGATCGGTGTGTTGAGGTCGTCGCAGAGAGCCTCGTAAACATTCTCGATCAGAGCCTTTACTTCCGCATTCGTTGCGGTGATCTGTGCAGGAGCTGTAGCTGAGACAAATTCGCCGTATTCCAGTGCCGGCGCTCCGGAAACGCCTGCTGCTGAAGCAAGTGTCTTGAGGTCCTTGGCAGCCTGCATGATCCTTTTCAGACCCTTCTCTGCGGCCTGAAGTGCTTCGTTGCTGAAGTCGAGGGTACCGCGGTAATGTGCCTGAAGGATGAAGAATCGCACTGTCATCGGAGTGTAGGCCTGTGCAAGCTTAGGATGATTTCCGGCGAAAAGCTCAGGGAGGGTGATGAAGTTTCCGAGCGACTTGCCCATCTTCTTGCCCTCGATGGTGATCATATTGTTGTGCATCCAGTATCTTACTCCGCCGCATCCGCGTGAAGCAGTGTTCTGGGCGATTTCACATTCGTGGTGAGGGAAGAGAAGGTCCATTCCTCCGCCGTGGATGTCGAATTCCTTGCCGAGATACTTCTCGCTCATTGCCGAGCACTCGAG
>JAEIGA010015772.1_pt1 | contig 11499 bp, 8 predicted proteins | sample 9270691 | NCBI WGS metagenome assembly JAEIGA01 (sample SAMN17057246, study PRJNA624740) | gut metagenome | biome: biome; isolation source: fecal sample | host: Bos grunniens | place: China: Xizang | collected 2019
AAAAAAAGCGCCCCCGAGCAAAAGCTGTTTACCTTTGCCCGAAAGTGCTATAGAAATTCCCTTTAAAATATTGATCATTTATTCAACTCTCGTTAAAATTATCTCAACCGGCAATGATATTCCTGCCGGTTCCACCAATTTCGGATCTACAATAATATCTCCTGCGCGAGCGTCATCTACCAATATCCACTTGATTTTATCCGGATTTGATGATATATGCTTTATTGTGCTTGAACCTTTAATATATTTGGGGCCGTATCCATTACATAATGCATAATCCCGAATTCGCAACTCTCGCATATATTTGAAAGAAATAGGGTATTTTACCCAACTGCCATAATCTGTATTTACTTCATTTAAAAAATCTGCTATTATTTCCCCATTAATTTTGTACGAATATGCTCCTACTAAGGTTGTATATGTACCTCCTGTTTTCCAATTGCCAGTAAACAACCTCAACTTTACCACAATTTCACTATTTGTATTGTTATCTACCCATCTCCATGTGCCAACATAATACTCTTGTGAGTCTTGCGCATACAAACATGTATTTGTCAATAAAATCAATAATATAAATCCTATTCTTTTCATAAGCACTTTTTCAAGGAGGAGCATCAACATGCGTTTCATAAACATCGTTTTCTTTTTTTTAGAGAACTAAAGATATATAAAAAAACGGTCCAAAAATAGATTTGGACCGCATTTTCTATTGGTTTAGTATATGTAACCGAATTTCTTGAGTTCCTTTTTGCTTTCCCTCCAGTCGGGGTTTACCTTTACAAACATCTTCAGGAACACCTTCTTTTCAAAGAATTTCTCCATGTCCCTACGGGCCTGTGTTCCCACACGTTTAAGGGCAAGTCCTTTGGGGCCTATGATTATTCCTTTCTGGGATTCCCTTATCACGTTTATTACAGCGCTTATGTTGTATATATCCTCGTTCTCCTCAAAGGCATCAATCACCACCTCTGTACAGTAAGGAATCTCCTTGTTGTAGTTGAGGAGGATCTTCTCCCTTATTATCTCAGAGGCAAAGAACCTCATGGATTTGTCGGTGAAGACATCACGGTCGTACCATGCGTGCTGCTGCGGCAACAGTTCCACGAGTCTTGCAAGGAGCACATCCACATTGAATTTGTTGAGTGCGGATATTGGGAGTATCTCCGCTTTTGGAACGGTGGCATGCCATTTTTCCACAAGTTCAACCACTTTCTCCTGCTTTGTCTCGTCTATCTTGTTTATTGCAATGATTACAGGACACTCCACCTTGTTGAGCTTCTCTATGTACTCAACATTCTTGTCCATCTTCTCCACTACATCAGTTACATAGAGAATGATGTCTGCATCACCAATGGCGGTCTCCACAAAGTCCATCATGCTCTCCTGAAGCATGTAGTTGGGTTTGAGGATACCTGGGGTATCAGAGAAGACAATCTGGTAGTCATCCCCGTTTACTATACCCATAATGCGGTGTCTGGTTGTCTGGGCCTTTGCTGTGACAATGGATAGTTTCTCACCCACAAGGGCGTTCATAAGGGTAGATTTGCCAACATTGGGGTTACCTATGATATTGACAAATCCCGCCTTGTTAATCTGGTCCATTGAATTGTTGATTTCCATATTCCCGACAATTTTTTACTCAAATGAACCCATTTTAAGCATTGCAATCTCCTGGTCTGTAAGGAATCTCCACTGGCCTCTCCTGAGGTTTTTCTTGGTAAGGCCTGCAAAGTAAACTCTGTCAAGTTTCTTCACCTTGTAGCCGAAGTGCTCGAACATTCTTCTTACAATCCTGTTTCTGCCTGAGTGGATCTCCACTCCTACCTGAGCCTTGTCCTCATCTATGTATGAAAGGGCATCTGCCTGAATGAAACCGTCCTCAAGTTTTACACCCTCAAGAAGCGAGGTCATGTCTGTTCCCTTAAAATTCTTGTCCAGGAATACGTGGTAGATTTTCTTCTTCTCAAATGAAGGGTGGGTAAGCTTGTCTGCAAGCTCTCCGTCGTTTGTAAGCAGAAGTACACCTGTTGTGGCCTTGTCAAGCCTTCCTACAGGGTATACCCTTGCATCACATTTGCCCTCAATAAGCTGCATTACGGTACGCTCAGCGTGAGGGTCACTCATTGTAGTTACAAAGTCCTTAGGTTTGTTCATTACAATGTACACTTTAGCCTCGCCCTTTATGCGCTCGTCATTGAATTTTACAACATCGTTAGGGTAAACTCTTGTACCGAGCTCTGTAACTGTAACTCCGTTTACACTTACAAGACCGGCTGTAATGTAATCATCAGCCTCCCTTCTTGAGCAGATACCCGAGTTTGCAATGTACTTGTTCAATCTTACTCCCTCATCTGCCTTTGCTTTTGGAGCACGCTGTGCAGGGGTGTACGACTGTACATTCCTGTATCCTTTTCTCTCCTCAAAGTTCTTTACCTGGCCATAGGCTCTCTTGCCTGTGTACTCTTTCTCGGCAAAGCTTCTGTTGCCGCCTCTCTCCTCAAATCTCTCCTCGCCAAAGTTTTTCCTTCCTCTTGGAGCCTTGTCAAAATCCCTCTCTCCCCTGAACTGCTTGCCTGCGCCTCTCTCCTCTCTGAAAGGTCTGCCGGCGCCCCTTCCCTCTCCTGCGCTTTTGCCAAATGGTTTTGAACTTCTGAAATTACGCTTTGCTGAGCTCTCTCCAGCTGAGCCTTTAACTGAGCCTTCCTCGGCTGAGTAGCGTCTTGCAGCAGGTTTCCCTGCTCTGGTGCCTCTTGCTGGAGCAGAAGAACTCCTTCTCTCCGCTGCACCCGGACGTCCTGCACCTCTTGTGCCGGTACGTTTGTTGTTAGTGGTATTTCTCATCTAATTGTATAAAAATCGGGGGCAAAGTTATGTTAATCTGCGAGATTTTCCTACTTTTACCCTATAAATTGTGGAGGAACGGATTGTGAACAAAAAAAACTGGATATCACCATTGGTGAGGGAGAATCTGAATGTGGCGTTGAAATCCATTAAGAGCAACAGGCTGAGGTCGTTGCTTACAATTGCCATAATTGCTGTAGGTATAATGTCGCTTGTAGGTATCCTTACTGCAACCGAGGCACTCAAGAGGGAGGTGTTCACCAGTTTTGAGAAGATGGGTACAACCGCCTTTACAATCTCTCCAAAATACTATTCTGTAGATGGCGGAAACCGTTCCAGGATAAGGAACAGCATTGCAATCACATATAACCAGGCCCACATGTTCAAGGAGAATTACCGTAACGGCGCCCTGGTTTCCGTATATACCAACATCAACAGCAACGGAACGGTAAAACATGAAGGGACAAGCACCAACCCTACCGTAAGGATAATTGCGGCAGATGAAAACTATCTGGCCTTCAGGAACACCCCCATTGCCAGTGGAAGGGGTATAAGCGAAGGTGACATAAAAAATTCCACATTCGTATGTGTAGTTGGAGACGGTGTTGTAAGATCCCTGTTCAAGGGGGATCAGGATGCCATTGGAAAGATTATCTCCATTCAGGGGGTAAGGTTTGAGATTGTGGGCATTACCGCCTCCGTGGGCTCCTCTTTCGGTGGGAGTGCAGACAGCCAGGTGATATTGCCGGTAACTGCAGCAAGGGGATATTTCCTCAATGAAAACACATCTTTTGCAATAGGTGTAGTTCCTGTAGATTTCAATTCAGGGGCAGATTACCAGGGAGAGGCAGAACAGCTCATGCGTTCCGTAAGGAGACTCTCCCCAATTGATGCAACCGATTTCAGGATAAGCAGCAGCGAGGCCATGGTATCCGAGATGAAGGAGATAATGGGCATAATCACTGCAGTTTCTGCAGTTATAGGACTTATAACCCTGCTGGGAGCCGCCGTAGGCCTTATGAACATAATGCTGGTTTCCGTAAAGGAGCGCACAAGGGAGATTGGCACAAGAAAGGCCCTTGGAGCCTCCTCCAAAACAATAAAGGAGCAGTTTCTCTTTGAGTCTGTGGTAATAAGCCAGATAGGATGTGCCGCAGGAACGGTAATTGGAGTAATTACGGGCAACATGGTGGCAATGGCCATGAACGCCTCCTTCATAATGCCTTGGCTGTGGATTTTTGCGGCAATTGCAGTTTGTCTGGTTGTAGGTATCACCAGCGGCTATCTCCCTGCAGTAAGGGCCTCAAGGCTGGATCCTATTGAGGCTTTGAGGTACGAGTAGCCTACAGCCCGAACCGCTGGGCAAACTCCTTCATCTGCCCCTCCATCCTCTTGCCCCGCATGTCATACACCCACTCCGCACAATTTTTATAGATATTCTCCCTGGCTGCCATAAGATTGTCTATTGTTTCAGACATCTCCTCCTCAGACTTGCCTGCCAGAAGCGGCCTGCGGGAGTTGTTCTTCACAAGCCTCTCAAGCAGTGTCTCCTTTGGGCATTGCAGATAAACGCAACAGGTCTCCTCCTTTACAACATCCGCACTCGGAGCATGTGTTACAGTGCCACCTCCAAGCGCAAGCACAAGTGTATAGGGATTCTTGGAACTCAGATACTTGTACTCCTCAACAATCTCCTTCAAAGATTCACACTCCTCATTGCGGAACCACTCCTCCCCGTTCCTGGCAAATATTGCGGAAACGCTCATGGCCCACTTGTCCTCCATGTAATGGTCCAAGTCTATGAAACGGCAATTGTAGCGCGCAGCAAGCCCCCTTCCAACAGTACTCTTGCCGCACCCCATAAATCCACAGAGAGAGATTATCATTTTCCCGACAATTTTAGAATAGTGTAGGTTCGTCAAACTCCACGGTGCTTCCAGGTGCAAATCCTTCTCCCTGGTCCCCTACAGGAGCATCGGAGTTCACGCCATCGGCACTTCCCCCGGAAGCCTCGTCGGGAGTAATGTCCTCCTCCTTCTGTAGCGGTTCTATGAATTTCACACTCTCCACCTCAAATGCGGTTGCACGCTTGCCTTTTGCCCTGAATCCTTTCTTCCCTATGAATTCCTCAACATCTATTGCCTCTTCCTCCCTCTTGGCATGCTTGCCGCCAAAAGTAATCAGGGCCTGAGGGTGCATATCCTCTGAAAGTTCCACAAACCTTGAGCCCGGAGCATCAGAAATGAACAGGGTTGCAACATTGTCACTCGGTTCAAACGAGAACCTCTTTATATAATGGAATCCTGTTTCACCGTCTACATATATTGCACTATAGCATTTCTCAGGGTCAAACTTCTCAACCTTAAGGAGATCTCCCTGGTACCTGTTGCTCAAATCAAAGTTGGTTGTATAGAATGTACCGTCCTTGCAGATTGCCAGAATGCGGTCTCCCGGAAGGAATTCTCCAAGCAGCATACCTCTTCCATCCTCGTTCAGACGGTTGATATCCTCATCAAACCAAACCGGCTTGCCCCCCATGGTAGCCACACCCTTGGATTTTAGCTGAACCTTGTGGAGCGGATTCCTTGAGAGGATATTGCCCATAGACGCCCTCCCCTTAACGGCAAGGTCTGCAAAATTGTACTCAAAAATGAGTTTCTTGAGTTTTGGCCTTGGTTTAAGGAATACCTTAAGCACCTCAGCCTCCCCGTTAGGGTTGGCAGAGAACCATATAATTGTTGAATCCGGCTTGCCCTGGGTAACGTCGTACCATTTGTCCCTTGTAACCGATGTAACCGCAAACCTCTTGGCATACACGGTACCTGTTGAACCGTCTGCGGAACTCTTGCCATCCTTGTACACCACATTGTAGATTGTACGGGCATCATTCTTGGCAAATACTGCCGCATGGATAATGTCCTTGCCAATGAAGGCCTTGCTCTGAACTTTGGTTACTATATATTTTCCGTCCTTGAGGAATACTATAATGTCATCAATATCCGAGCACTCGCACAAATACTCGGCATTCTCGTCCTTCTTCAGGTCTGTACCCACAAAGCCCTCAGCCCTGTTTACATACAGTTTCTCGTTTGCCACAACAACCTTGGTGGCCTCAATGGTCTCAAAGTTGCTTATCTCGCTCAACCTCGGATATTTTGCCCCGTATTTCTTCTTCAGCTTCCTGAAGTATGCTATGGCATAGGCAACCAGATTCTCCAGATTGTACCTTACACTCTTCATCTCCTCCTCAAGCTTGGCAATCTTCTCATCCACCACCTTAACGTCAAACTTGGAGATCTTGCGTACCGGCTTCTCCACCAGTTTCAGGATATCGTCCATTATTATAGGCCTGTGTACAAGATTCTGGAACTCAAGCATCTTCCTGAGCACATCATCAAGCTGCTCCTCCCATGTCTTGGCATCCTGCTCCAGTATGCGGTAAACCTTGTTCTCAAAGAAAATCTTCTCAAGCGAGAAATAGTGCCACTCGTTCTCCAGCTCGGCCATCCTTATCTCAAGCTCCCTGCGCAACAGCTCCTTGGTGTAATCTGCACTGTACCTGAGAATCTCGTCAACCCCAATAAAATGCGGATACCTGTCTATGATAACGCAGGAGTTTGGAGAGATTGACACCTCACAATCTGTAAAGGCGTACAGTGCATCAATGGTTTTGTCGGGAGAAATGTCATTGTGAAGATGGATGATTATCTCCGCATTTGCTGCAGTGTTGTCATCTACCTTCTTTATCTTAATCTTACCCTTGTCATTGGCCTTGAGTATGCTCTCAATGAGGATTGAGGTGTTCTTCCCAAAAGGCAATTCTGTAATTACAAGGGTCTTCTTGTCCAGTTTTGAGATCTTTGCCCTCACCTTAACGGCACCTCCGCGCAATCCCCTGTTGTACTTTGAGCAGTCTATAAGGCCACCTGTAGGGAAATCGGGGTAAAGCTCAAACTCCTCACCCTTGTAGTGCGCAATGGCAGCATCTATCACCTCATTGAAGTTGTGGGGAAGGATCTTTGAAGCAAGACCTACCGCAATACCCTCAACACCCTGCACCAGCAGCAAAGGAAACTTAACCGGAAGGTTCACAGGCTCCTGGTTCCTTCCGTCGTATGAGTTCATCCACTCTGTTGTCTTTGGATTGAACACAACCTCCTTTGCAAACTCGCTCAGGCGGGCCTCAATGTAACGGGGCGCAGCAGCGCTGTCTCCGGTAAGGATGTTTCCCCAGTTACCCTGGCAATCTATAAGCAGGTCCTTCTGGCCCAACTGTACAAGGGCATCTCCAATTGAAGCATCACCGTGAGGGTGATACTGCATTGTCTGTCCTATGATGTTGGCAACCTTGTTGTAACGTCCGTCATCAATGTTCTTCATGGCATGCATGATACGCCTCTGCACCGGTTTGAAACCGTCCGAGATATGAGGCACAGCACGCTCCAGGATTACATACGAAGCGTAATCCAGGAACCAGTCCCTGTACATTCCGGTAAGCTTGTACTTGTTCTCACCGTCGCGTATAAGTTTCTCATATTTGCCTGATTCCCGGGCATTGTCATCAAGCACCTGGTCCATCTCCTCCATGCCCTCTACAATTTCATCTTCCTGCATACCGTTACAAACTGTCTAATATGTTTCTTAAATAAAATCTTCTCTGTTGCGGATATCCCTTATCCTCAACTGCAGGTTGGCAATGCCCCTGTAATAGTTCTCCGCAATGGAGTAGCATATGTCCACAGGATTTCCTCCCTGCATGTGGCTGAAGTGCTCGCTCTTGTTGAACGCAATTGCAGAGATGTGCCTGTAAGGCTCATCCTCCTGTATAAGTTCAAGTTTTAGATGGCCGTTGTCACTTCCCACAATCCTTCCGTTACCGTTATCATACACATTCTCGGTAACAAATACCGGAGAACTGTTTCCAGGCCCGAACGGCTGGAACTGTTTCAGTATCCTGAAGAATTTAGGGGTAATCTGCTTGAAATCCAGGAATGAGTCTATATTCACTATTGGGGTAAGGATCTCCTTGGTAATCTTCTGTGCCACAAAATTCTCAAACCTCTCTGAGAACTCCGCAAGATTCTCTTCCCTGAGTGTCATGCCCGCCGCATACATGTGTCCGCCAAAGTTCTCAAGCAGATCCGAGCAGCTCTCTATTGCCTCGTAAAGGTCGAACCCCGGAATGCTCCTTGCAGAACCTGTAACAAATCCGTTTGAGTTGGTAAGGACAATTGTAGGCTTGTAATAAGCCTCAACAAGACGGCTTGCAACAATACCTACCACACCTTTATGCCATTGCGGATTATACACCACAGTAGATTTCCTTGTATCAAAATCGGGCGACTGCTTCACCATCTCAATTGCCTCAACGGTAATCTCCCTGTCCACATTCTTGCGCTCGTTGTTGTGCACATTTATCTCCTTGCCTATATTGAGCGCATCCTCCTCCCTTCTGGAGGTAAGGAGGTCCACCGCCATACGGCCGCTCTCCATACGTCCCGCAGCATTGATCCTCGGGCCAATCTTGAACACAATGTCATCAATGGAGATTGTATGTTTTTCCAGTCCCGACAACTTTATCATTGAGAGCAGTCCCTTGCGTGGTGCCTCATTCAGCTGTTTCAACCCGTAGAAGGCCAGCACCCTGTTCTCACCCGTTACAGAGACAAGGTCAGTTGCAATGCTCACCGCAACCAGGTCCAGCAGATGCACAATCTGCTCAAACGGGATACCGTACTTCTTTGCATATCCCTGCACCAGTTTGAATCCCACTCCGCATCCCGACAAATCGTCGAACGGGTAATGGCAGTCATCCCTTTTCGGGTCCAGGATGGCAACTGCCTCAGGGAGGGTTTCGTCGGGAAGATGGTGGTCGCAAATGATGAAGTCAATGCCCCTGTCCTTTGCGTAGAGCACCTTCTCTACCGCCTTGATACCGCAGTCCAGTGCAATTACAAGTGTGTAGCCCCCCTCGTGTGCCCAATCTATTCCCTTGTATGAGATGCCGTATCCCTCATCGTATCTTACGGGGATATAGTACTCAAGGTTTTGGGTAAGGGTGCTCAAAAATGTGTATACCAGCGAAACCGCAGAGGTTCCGTCCACATCATAATCTCCGTAAACGAGAATCTTCTCGTTGTTTTCTATAGCCCTGTGAAGGCGCTCCACTGCCTTGTCCATATCCTGCATAAGGAACGGGTCATGCAGCATTGAAAGGTCTGGCCTGAAAAATGTCCTGGCCTCCTCGTATGTATTTATACCTCTCTGCACCAATAGGTTAGCCAACACAGGATCTGTTCCCAGCTCCTGCGCCAAACGCCTCACGGTAGCCGGATTTCCCGGCTCCTTAACAATCCACTTTCGTCCAATATTATTAATTTCCATAACACACAAAGGTAAGAATTTTATTTTTCTCCCACAATCCCCAATGTGGCAAAAAGATACAAACTATCCCCTTGTATTTTCTGCATATTTTGCTAAATTTGCAGTTTGTAGCTTCCCCGGAAAGTTGTCGGGAAGATAATCCTGAAAATATTAAAAATTACACATATATGGAATTGAATTTGAACGAGCAGGAGCAGAACAGGCGCAATGCTCTTGTACAGATGAGGGAACTTGGCATTGAGCCTTATCCGGCTGCAATGTTTCCTGTAAATGCAACAACTGAGGACATTAGGGAGAGATATAATCCTGAAGAGGGCAATTTCTCGGATGTTGTTATTGCCGGCCGTATCATGAGCCGCCGAATTATGGGTGCTGCAGCATTCATTGAGCTTATGGATGAGAACGGAAGGGTGCAGGTTTACGTGAAAAGGGATGAGATTTGCCCTGGTGAGGACAAGACCCTTTACAATACAGTTTTCAAGAAATTGCTTGATATTGGAGATATTGTAGGTATCAAAGGTTTTGCTTTCGTTACACAGACAGGACAGAAATCTGTCCACGCAAAAGAGCTTACAGTGTTGAGCAAATCTTTGCGCGTGCTCCCTATCGTTAAGGAGAAGGATGGCGAAGTGTTTGATGCATTCTCTGATCCTGAGTTGAGATACCGCCAGAGATATGTAGACCTTATCGTTAACCCTCAGGTTAGGGAGACATTCATGAAGAGATCAAAAATCATCTCTACAATGCGCCGTTTCTTTGACGAGAGAGGCTGCCTTGAGGTTGAGACCCCTATCCTTCAGCCAATCCCTGGAGGTGCAACTGCAAGACCGTTCATTACCCACCACAACACTTTGGATATGCCTCTGTACTTGCGTATTGCAAACGAGCTTTATCTGAAACGCCTTATCGTTGGCGGCTACAACGGTGTATACGAGTTTGCAAAGAACTTCCGTAACGAGGGTATGGACAGAACCCACAACCCTGAGTTCACCTGTATGGAGATCTACGTTGCCTACAAGGACTACAACTGGATGATGGACTTTGTAGAAGAGATGCTTGCAACTGTTGCTACAGCAGTAAACGGCACCACCAAGGTCAACATCAACGGCACCGAGGTTGATTTTGCAGCAGGTTACAGAAGACTCCCAATGCTTGAGGCAATAAAGGAGTATGCTGGCGTTGACATCACCGGCATGAGCGAGGACCAGTTGCGTGAGACCTGCAAGAAACTCCACATTGAGATTGACGAGAAGATGGGTGAGGGCAAGCTTATTGATGCAATCTTTGGCGAGTACTGCGAGAAACATCTTGTACAGCCTACATTCATCACAGACTACCCTGTTTCAATGTCTCCGCTTACAAAACGCCACAGAAGCAACCCTAACCTTACAGAGCGCTTTGAGCTCTTCGTATGCGGAAAGGAGCTTGCAAATGCATACAGCGAGCTTAACGACCCTATCGACCAGCTTGCACGCTTTGAGGACCAGCTGAAACTTAAGGACAAGGGTGATGATGAGGCAATGTACATTGATATGGACTTTGTCCGTGCACTTGAGTACGGTATGCCTCCTACATCTGGTATGGGTATTGGTATAGACCGTCTTACAATGTTCATGACAGGCCAGACAACCATCCAGGATGTGCTGTTCTTCCCTCAGATGAGACCAGAAAGTTATAAGTAATCATAAAACTTGAGCCCGGCGCCATTTGGGCGGCCGGGCTTTTAATTTGCAAACGATGAAAGTTCTAGAAATAACATCTGCACAGAACCAAAAAATAAAGGAGGTCATGGCACTTATGGAGAAATCCAGGGAGCGCCGCACCCAGAAACTTTTTGTTGTAGAAGGAATCCGCGAGACGGCAGCCTGCATCCGCAACGGCTACACCATAAGGAGCATCTTCTTCAACAATGAAGTGCAGGAACCTGCGCAGATAGAGAACCTTTTCCCTGCAAATTACGGGGCACCTTCCCCTACCCTTTTCTCCCTTGCCCCCAACGCATATTCAAAAATTGCATACAGGGAAGGCACAGAAGGAATAGTTGCAGTAGTGGAGGAGAAACGCCTCACCCTTGGCGAGGTAAAGTTTGGGAAGAAATGGAAGCACCCCCTTGTACTTGTAGTTGAGAGCGTGGAAAAACCGGGCAACCTTGGAGCGCTGCTCCGCACCGCAGATGCCTGCGGTATAGACGCCGTACTTGTATGCGACCCTCTCACAGACCTCTACAACCCCAACCTCATCCGCTCAAGCCTTGGCGGCATCTTCACCAACCAG
>JAEIGA010015773.1_pt1 | contig 11499 bp, 11 predicted proteins | sample 9270691 | NCBI WGS metagenome assembly JAEIGA01 (sample SAMN17057246, study PRJNA624740) | gut metagenome | biome: biome; isolation source: fecal sample | host: Bos grunniens | place: China: Xizang | collected 2019
CAGGTATAGCCTGTATAGCCGATGTCGGTCAGGGCCGATACATATCTTCCCCAGTCTACATCACCGAGTCCCGGAAGCTTCGGGCTCATGTACTCGAGCGGGTATGCCATCACGCCCACATCCGCCAGCCTGTCTGCATAGACCTTGATGTCTTTGTAATGCACATGGAAGATCTTATCTTTGAACTCGTACAGCGGCTTGATGTAATCGATCTGCTGCCATACGAAATGAGAAGGGTCATAATTGATGCCGAAGTTGTCATAAGGCAGGATCTCAAAGATCTTTCTCCAGTTTGACGGTGTGGTCATGAGGTTCTGTCCGCCCGGCCATTCGTCTTTGGTAAACAGCATCGGGCAGTTCTCGATCGCGATCTTCACGCCTTTTTCCTTTGCGTGGTCTAAGATCGGCGGCCAGACTTCCTTTACGATCTCGAGGTTTTCCTCTACGGTCTTATCCGGTACGCGGCCAAGGAAGGTCGTCACCATGTTGACGCCAAGCATCGCGGATGCGTCGATCAGCTTATGGATATGATCGATGTAGAGCTGACGTTTCTCAAGATCCGGATCGAGTGTGTTCGGATAGTATGCAAGTGATGAGATCTCAACGCCTTTACCTTCGCAGTATGCCAGGATCTCCTTTGCTTTTCCTTCGGTCAGTGCCGCTGCATCGATATGGCTGACGCCGGCATATCTTCTCTTTGCCCCGAAGTTCGGCCAGCAGGCCACTTCCAGGCATTCGATACCGGTCTCTGCCGCGAAATCTACGGTTTCCTCAAATGTCATCCCTTCACAGATCGCTGTGATCAGTCCTAATTTCATCGTCTTTCACCTCTCCTTTTTTTGCAGTGACACGTTTCTTTATTCCGGATGTCTATTTTGCCGGAAAGTTCTTATACGGTTCAAGCAGTTCTTTTAAGTTCGGAATCTGACCCGGTCCGACTGCCTGTGTCTTGATCTCTGTGGAATGTTCCAGCTTTCCTGCCCAGCGCAGACGGGAACGGTTCTGCTGTGCTTCTGAAAAATCTGCCTGCAGTTTTCCGTCTACGATCTGAATGCTTGCTTCGATTCCGCAGACCGGACATTCAACGACCGAATGATCCTCTGAGAATGAAAGGAAATTACAGTGACAAACCGGGCAGATTCCCTGCTCTGTTCCACGCCATTTCATCCGTTCTTCCTCTGTTTCGGCAGCCAGGGCTGCGGCAACATTTTCTCCCATCAGATGCATGCGTTCCATTTCTGGCTCGTTGCCCAGCACATGCTCATGTGCCATTGCGCCGTAGTATTCATGCATATCGACAACATCGATTCCCATAGACATCGTGATCTCATACATGACAGGAAGCATGAATGCCATCCAGTTCTTCGTCATCGCACCGCCGACAGAGATCAGGGCACCGACACGCTTTTTAAAGCTTCTGACATCCGGCAGCTGAGACGGATCCTTGCCTGCTGCCAGGCCTTCCTCATAGGTCGCTTTCCGGAATGTTACATCATGAGACGGTCCGATCCGGTCACAAACTGTTTTAAAACGGCCTGTCGGGCTGGTCTCATACGCCGGGCAGCCGACAACCAGTCCATCACACTCCATCAGCGCTTCGTCCAGGATATGGAAATCATCCTTGATCGGACAGCCGCCTTTGCCACGTCCCGTTGTCATACCGATCACGCAGGAGATACATCCGGTACATGGCTTTATATCCATGCTGTCGACATGCAGGAACTGTACCTCATGTCCCTGCTTTTCGCACTCCATCAGTACGGTTTTTACCATAATGTCGGTATTGCTGTTTTTTCTGCCGAATGACAGTCCCAATACTTTCTTCTTTTCCATTATACTATATCCTCATATACATGAAACCGCTATTTACATCATTCTGATCGCTTTGATTTAAGCAATCTCAACTTCCCGCTCTTTGATTCCTTCGAGCGGAACCGGGATATATGCGGTTCTGGTCGCAATGGTCAGTTTTACCTTATGTGTGCCCTTTGAAAGACCGCCGTCCTTTAATACGCGTACATAGAGCGGCTCACCATACTCCCATTTATAGGTTGTCACGGTTTCTGCTTCTTTCAACGAAAACCAGTCTTCCTGATCCAGAGAGATCCGGATATCCTCTGCCGGTACTTCCTCGCCGTCTGCAGCAACCTTTACATACTCTACCATGGAAAGCGGGATGCCTCTGTAATAGGTAATGTTGGTCTTCATCTCATATCCGATGACATTGCCGTTCTCTTCTACATTTTTGCAGCTGTCTGCCAAAAATACATTATTATCAAACATGACGTCCCTCCTATCCGTAGATTTCTTTCAGACATTTCTGAATGTATGCCTGCTGCATTGCCACCTGCTTCTTCTCCTGCATCGGTGTGCCCGGCAGTGTGAAGCGGTTGCCTTCATACTCTGTGGAAACATAACCATGATAGTCATGCTCATGCAGATACTCAAGCAGTGCTTTGTAGTCCATAGAATACTCCGGTCCTTCTTCTGTCATTTCAAACAGTTTGAAGTGGAAATGATAGATGTACGGCATATACTCATCCAGAACTTCGAACGGAAGGTTTTCATATCCGTCGCAAAGCGGTACAAACATTTTGTCATGCTCTGACTGGCATGCTGCTTCAAGCTCCGGCGGATACTGGAAGTGATTCTCAAGCAGTACCGCATGCAGATCCGTTCCCTTTTCAAACAGGGTATCGATGTAATCGAAGACCTGCGGGCTGGTGCCGTTATTGGTCTCATACGCTCTGACCACGCGCGGGAAGCGGCGGCAAAAGATACCGGTATCGATCACGATGCCTGCATATTTGGAATCCAGACGCTTTACCTCGTCCAGGAATTCCTTGGTTGCCTGTACATCAAATGCCATCGCTGCATGTACTTCGATTGCCAGCGCAACATCATACTTTTCGCAAACCGGCATCAACGGCTCCAATACCCAGTACGGTACCATGGATACCAGACGGATCAGATGGATGCCCATTTTATGTGCCTGGATAATCTCTGCAGTCAGCAGTTCGATGCATTCCTTTTTGGTAAGGGTACGGTTTTTGTAAAGATTGGTGTTCAGAAATACATCTGCGATGACCGGAGTCAGACCTGTCTCTTCCACAAGCTTATTCCAGTTTGCGATCTCTTCATCACTTGCATACGGGGAACCCTTGATCATCTGGTCCGGCAGGATCTCTACGCCCTCTGCTCCCTGCTCTTTTACAAAGTGCATGATATCTGACAGACTCATGCGTTTATTCAAATATTCATCCTGTAAGCTGTACAGGCTGACACAAGCTTTGATATCTGACATAATAAACCTCCGTCTGTTATTCAGTGCTGTTTACTGATTCAGCTTAATCTCTTTGCCTTCTCTAGCGGACTGATAGATCGCATCCAGAATCTGTGTTACGGTAAATGCCTGCTCCGGTTTTACGAGCGGTTCAGTATCATTCAGGATAGCATTCAGCCACTGCTCACATTCTTTTACTTCCGGTGAACCGCCTGTGCTGCCTTCAAAGAACGCAATCGCGCCTGCATCAGAGATGTGCTCTTCTGTCAGAACGCCGCCGGTTGTCTGGTTGAAGATCAGATCATAGCCTTCCTGGCTCATGCCACCGATCATCTCTGCGCCTGCTTTGGTTCCGCAAAGTGTTGTCGCAGCTTCTCTGGAATCCTTAACATTCAGTGCCCATGCGGACTCAAGGAAAATGGTGGAACCATCTTCCATCTTTACAAAACCGAATGCGGAATCTTCTACTTCATAGGTTTCCGGATCCCACGGTCCGAACATATTGCCTTCTGCTGCTTCCGGCAGATGACCGAGTTTTTCAAAAACGGATCCCATAACGGAAACCGGTTTGTAGTTGTCCATGCACCAAAGTGTGATATCAAGCGCATGTGTTCCGATATCGATCAGCGGACCGCCGCCCTGCTTGGACTTGTCCGGGAAAACGCCCCATGTCGGCACTGCTCTCCTGCGGACTGCATGTGCTTTTGCAAAATAAATATCACCAAGCTTTCCTTCATCACATGCACGTTTTAACATCTGAGCATCTGTACGGAAACGGTTCTGATAACCGATCGTAAACTTCTTTCCGGACTTCTTCCATGCATCCATCATCTTCTGTGCGTCTGCTGTGGTCGCTGCCATCGGCTTCTCGCAAAGAACGTTTTTGCCTGCTTCAAAAGAAGCAACTGTGATCGGACAATGTGCCACGTTCGGTGTGCAGACATGCACGACATCGATCTCAGCATCTTTAAGCAGTTCATTGTAGTCTTCATAAACCTTTGCGTCTGCTGTACCATATTCTTTTGCTGCTTTCTCAGCTCTTTCTAAAATGATATCACAGAAAGCAACGATCTCACATTTATCACTCTGGGATTTTAATGCCGGCAGATGCTTCTGATTTGCGATTCCACCGCAGCCGATTACTGCTACCTGAAGTTTTCCGTTTTTCATGGGTGTTTTCCTCCTATTGAATTCTGTTTTTCGTTCGTTTACTGAATGATATTATCTTCGTCTGCAGTCTTACCTGCCAGTTCTACTTCTTTTTCTGCGATCACTTCTGATGCCGCGCCTGCACCTGCTGCAACTGCTTCGACCGGATTTGCACCATTTGCTTCACCACGGCGGGCTGCCAGCTGTGCACGGATGTCATCCGCATCCTTGTCGCTCATCTTCCAAAGCAGACAGCATGCTGCTGCGATAAAGAAGAGGATTGCCGGGATCAGGTTTACTGTAATGTTGATACCGCGCATTGCCTGCGGGGTCTGCTGTGCATTTGCTACATATCCGAATGCACCAAGGATCAGGACACCTGCTGCTGCGCCGATCGCGTTACCGATCTTGGTTGCAAGGCCATAGGTCGCATATGCTGTACCGTCTGTACGAACGCCGCTCTTTAATTCCATGTAATCTACAGAGTCAGCAACCATGGACAGGGACATCGGGAATCCTACGTTGAAGAGACCGAAGATCCAGCATCCGACCAGTACCATCTTGATATTGTCAAACGGTGCCATGAACATGATGATCAGACCGATACCCTGGATGATCATGGAAAACATCAGCACATTTCTCTTACCGATCTTCTTTGCGATCGCCGGTACGAAGAAGGAACCGATGATACCGCCGATCGACGGGATCGTCATGATCAATGCGATCATGGTAAAAGAACCCAGACAGTAGATAACGTAGAATGCGGTTACTGCGATACGTCCCATGAATGCTGTCATCTGGATGATCATGATCAGTGTGATGATCATCAGGTATTTGTTTTTTGCAAGGTTAAGAATGGTATCTTTAAAGGAAAACTTCGCTGGGTTTGCAACCGGCTGAACGACTTCCTTTGATGTGAAGAATACGATCAGGAACAGCGGGATCGCAATGATGCCGTATACAACTGCAGTCATCATGTATCCATGTCCGTTTGCCACCTGTGCGCCGGCGCCTGAAAACTTCAGTGCAAGACCTGCAGAAGCTGCATTGACGATGACCATACCAAGGTTCATACCAATGTTTCTGGAAGAGTTGATCGTGTTTCTCTGGTTTGCATCCTCAGACATTACAGCTGCCATAGCGCCGTACGGGATATTTACCAGTGTATAAAGCATACCTGCGATGATATAGGTGACTGCCGCCCAGATGACTGCCGCATGTGACCCTTGCGCGAAAGGACTTGTAAATGTCAGAACGCCAAAGATTGCAAGGAACGGACATCCGAAGGCGATAAAGGGACGGAACCGTCCAAATTTAGTGCGGGTACGTTCAGCGATCGCGCCCATCATCGGATCGTTGAATGCATCCCAGATTCTTGCGATGACCATGATCGCAGATACTGCAATCGGTGCCAGTCCAACGATATCTGTGTAGAAGATCGTCAGATATGATCCGACAAAGGTCCATACAAACTGTGAAGCCAGATCACCTAATCCGTAGCAGATAACTGCCGGTTTTGAAGCTCTTTTAAGGTTATCCATTTTCATTCTCCTGTTTCGTTCTAGATTTCCTGTTGCAATACGCCCGGTACGTATCAAAGATGACGGGTCATCTCCTTATGCATATCTTATTAAAAGAGCCTGTTTCTTACTTTGTTTTGATTTCTGATTATGATTCAAGTGTTGCGAGTCTAAAAAACAAATCGGGAGCCTTGCAACAAATGATGTGCATCTGTTGCAGAGCCCCCGCCAGGTCAGACCAGCGCCTGTTATGCCATATAAATATGAACCAATCTTACTTCATGACTCTCAAGTTCCACTGAAAACCCCAATGTTCCCTCAACCGCCTGATTTTTCTCAAGACGCAGCTTAGGATGGCTTGCATTCCGCAGATATCGGATATCCTGCCTTGTCAGATCTGTTCCATACTGCAGATTAGACCATTCCGCGATCAGGCTTCCTTCCGTCCGGTCCATTTTTCTGGTTTTGATACAATATGTCTCGCCCTCAGGCAGATCACTGATTACAAAGTCCAGTTTCAATGAATTGCTATCCGAAAAATACGTGTCCGGATCTTTTCTTAAGTCAATATCTTCATCTCCCAGATAATACTTTTTATGAAACCATTTAAAATTATAGCAAAGGATATAATACTCTCCTGCCGCATCCTTTGTGACGATGTAATCATCATTTCGTTCGACCATGTATGACCCAAGCATGTCCAAAAAAACCATTGCATAGTACGCCGGTTTGCAGATCGTATCTTTTGTCAGGAGACCGACCCCGCCATTTGCAATACCGTTAAAATCAAAATAGCTGTTGATCCAGTCTGATCCGGCCATCAGGCAGATCAGGTCTGCTTCCTGACTGATCTCATTCAATTTACGGCTCAGATATGCCCCTCTGAAACATCCGTCATTCAACAGATTTCGGTTTGAGACCGAATTGTTAAACTCGGAGATAAACAGCCGACATTGCTCTATTCCGACCTGTTTTAGCAATTTCCTCATCTGCCGTATCTGGCTGATCTCTGTAGTAATATCCGGAGAGACACGTTTCCTGCGTTCTCCCCTCTCATCGACATACGGGATATACGGATATAAAAGGAAGGAAGCAAAATCCGGCACACAGTTCTCTTCCAGACACTTTCCATAGAAATCAGAAAGAAATGCCCAGTCACTTAATATGATCCCGGATAAACCGCCAACAATTGCTCCCGGAATCTTCGTCCGAATCAGACGGTATACAAACTGATATGCAGCAAAATAATCAAACTGTGCCGCCTCGTAATATCCTTTATCCGGATGACTGCCGTCTCTTGTCAGTTCAAAAACCCATCCGGACACCTCCTCTCTTCCGTAACGGTCTGTCAGATGCCGGATAAAACGTTTCAGAAAATCCTCCCAGATTTCCCTTGATGCAAATGAAATATATTCCTCCTCATACCGCACGATATTATGATCGGAACGGATGATCACATTCGGCTTTCTTCCAAGATCAAGATATGGTTTGATCCGGTTTTTGACAAGAAAATCAAATACCTGATCAAGCATGTCGAAATTGTAGCTGCCCATCGTCTTTCCGTCTGTGATCATCAGCCGCTCAGAAAACACGTTCCAGATTCTCACATACTGAAACTTCAAATGTTCCTGCAGATATAAGATATGGTACTGGATATTCGCCAGTGTCATATCGTACATGGTTCCGATATTGATGCACCGGTTCCAGTTCTTTTCCCAGGCCTTTCCCTCTTTCCGATCTGAAATACACACACGCCGCTCTTGTAACAGGTCTTTTTTGAGCAGATTCTTTTGCCGTATTTCCGAAAGGATCTCTTCTTCCTCTGTCTGCAAAAAGCCAGATTCGTCTTCTAATGCTTTCTGTTCCTGCACCCGATATTCCGAAGGAGACATACCATATTGTTTTTTAAAGATCCGGTTAAAGGTGGAGGAGCCCGAGAACCCGTTGTCCACCGCGATCCGCGTCAGATTTTTCTTTGAATAGACCAGATCTTCAACTGCATGCTGCAACCGGATCCTGCTTAAAAAGTCCGCATAGTAAACGCCTGCATATTTTTTAAACAGACGCGACAGAGTAGATGTAGATACAAACATGCTCTCTGCCAGATCGGACAGACTGATATCATTTTGATAGTTCGCATGAATATACTGAATGATCTTTTGAAACCGCAGACTGTCTTCTGCATCACTTTTTGTCTGAAGCTTCTCTTTTCCTTCAGCCTGATAATTCAATAGCAGATAGTGCAAAAGCTTTAACAAAAGGCTTTCCTCCATGCAGGCGGACTGACGTCTGTCATGCATGCGGTTTTCAGTCAGTTCGAAAAAGACATCCCGCAGCTCCTGATAAGAACGGCTTCGGTCCAATGCACTGTTACAGATGAAGACAGGGATCTCTCCTGCAAGGCGCTGGTATAAAAAGCTTCCGGAAAAAACTGCGCGGCAAATGATCACATCCGCATCTGCACGAAACGAATACCCGCTTCCCTGGCTGAGCAGTATGACATCCTCCGGATGCAGTGTGAAACTGTGGTCATTCATCTGCACGAGGAGATCCCCTTCAAGCACAAACAACACTTCCGGATCCATGCACAGATTCTCTCTTGTGCCCTTCATTTTTTCAATTGCAAATGCATAATCATTCCCTGATCTCATGAGTTATTGCATCTCCATTCTCTATTCCAATTCCCGAACGATCGTCACATACTGTTCCACAAGCGGTACATAGAACATATTCCCGTAGGAATACCGCCAGCCGCCGTTTCTCTCTATGGCAATCTCTGCATTGAATTCTGTCGTTGCGCCGCCTGACTGCTCTCTGGCAAAGGCTTCCGCCAGTTCAAAGGTATACTCCCCACCGTTTTCTGCCACATAGGAAATGAATCCTTTTCCATAATTATATGCCTGAATGGCGGTTTTCAGATCGCAATCTTTTTCCTGGGCTTCTGCCAGACATTCCGCAAAATGCTCACAGCCCTGCTCAATCGAGGCCTCCTCTGCAAGCGTATCCATCGGCAGACCTGCCGATTCGCTTGACTGCATTACATCACTCGATCCATAACCGCCGGATTCCACCTCCATGATCGCAAGAAGGTATTCCTTATACTCTTCGATATCGTATTTCTTCGCATAGTGATCGATCAGATCTTCATAAGTCATGACACTCTGAGATACTTCGATCGCGTCTTCATTCAGAGAAGCCATCTTCCGTTTATGACTGACAGACGCACTGATGACGATCGTCAGAACAATAATGATCACTACAAACAGCAATATGATCGTTCTGCTATGCTGTCGGATCTGTTTTCTCCGGCTGACACTTTTTCTGTGTGTCGGCTTTTTGCGACGATAGGATCCTTTGTATGCCGAAGTTTTTCTTCTTTTTGCGTTACTCAAGCAGCTTCCTCTCTATTCCGGTTTCTGTTTCATTTATTTATCCTAATCGATTTATACTGTTTTTGCAATTCATTCTGCAGATGATGGATAGCAGATTTATACAAATCGTGTTATACTGAAACACATAAGGAGGAGAATTTCTATGGCTAATGTATTTCATAAATTTCAGGATGTTTTTTACCGTATCATGGACGCACCGGATGATGAAACCAGAAAAAAGATCATCATGCATGAACAGATGATGACCGCGGATTTTGTCGGTACACTTCGTAATATTCGGGATGCAGAAGACCGGGATGAGGCTTCCAAGATCATCGAAGATGCCAGAACCGGCACGCACAGAAGATTTGCCGATGAGCTGGCAGAATTTGACGAAGCGGAAAACCGTGCGATCGGTAACCGTGCAATCGATTCTCTTGTTGTTTTGATGAATGAATATGCCTCCATCATGGTGCTGATCAAAAACGGCACACGCGAAGAAGGCGATGCGATCATCGAAAGATGTCTTGAGTAAACGTTTCTTCATGAAGAATAAAAGCCCTGCCGTTTATTCGGCAGGGCTTTTTCATTTGCTTACTCTTCTCCTCTAATCCAGAATCTTTCCGTCCCGTGAGATCGTAACGATCTGCCACGGAATGAACTTTCCGCTGTTTCTGAGCGCATTCTCTGCTGCTCTCTGCAGTCCGCCGCAGCATGGCACTTCCATTCTGACGACTGTCACACTTTTGATGTCATTGTTTGTAATGATCTCGGTAAGCTTATCCGTATAATCCACAGCATCCAGTTTCGGGCATCCGATCAGTGTGATCTTTCCCTTCATGAAGTCTTCGTGCATGTTGGCATATGCATACGCTGTGCAGTCTGCAGCAATCAGAAGCTTTGCGCCATCATAGAACGGTGCCTGCGTCGGTAAGAGCTTGATCTGACAGGGCCACTGATTCAGTCTTGATACCGGCTTGCCGCTTGTCATCGTCTGCTGCGTCTCTTCTGCTCCTGTTTCTTCTTTTCTGTCAAACTGCATAAACCTGCTTCCCGGACATCCATGTCCTGCTGCATGCTGTGCCATCTCTGCCATCATCTTCTGCTCCTGTTCTTTCATCGCCTGTCTCCGTTCTACTCCGTCTACACTCTGTTTAGTGCTCTCCGCTTTCTTTCTCTGACTCTCAATCACTGCTGCTTCATCGTATGCCGGTGCTTCCCGCTCCTCAAATGTGATCGCACCTGTCGGGCAGTTTGGCAGGCAATCTCCGAATCCGTCGCAAAAATGTTCTCTGACAAGCTTCGCCTTTCCGTCAACGATATCGATCGCGCCCTCGTGGCAGGCATCTGCACAGATTCCGCAGCCGTTGCATTTATCTTCATCAATATGGATAATTTTTCTGATCATGTTGTCCCCCTCCTTGTTTTTCTGAAATGAGTATAATATACTTGAACGGCAAAATACGTTGTTTTAACCACATTTTGAAAAATTATAAGGAGCATCGGATGAACCCAAAGACGCTTGAACATAACATTCTGTTTCATGGTATGACTGCCGATGAGATCAGCCAATGCCTGACCGGTCTGCGGGCACAGGAAAAAGAGTACGAAAAAGATTCTATGATCATGCATGCCGGAAGCCTGACAGACCGTATGGGTCTTGTCCTCTCCGGCAGCGTTACGATTGAAAACAACGATGTCTGGGGAAATGTTACGATCCTGAGCCATGTCGGCAGCGGACAGTTTTTTGCCGAGACCTACGCCATGCTTCCCGGTGAAGTCATGCTCGTAGACGTACGTGCCAACGAAGACTGCCGCATCCTTTTCCTTCATATCGGTACAGTCCTTGGCGCCATGCCTGCTTCTTCCTGGAAGGATAAAATGATCCGCAATCTTTTGCTGATCTCTGCACAAAAAAATCTGACCCTTTCCAAAAGAAGCTTTCATACTTCTCCGAAAAGTGCCAGAAGCCGGATCCTTTCCTATCTGAACACGGTTGCGCTTCAGAAGCAATCCAATGAATTTGATATCCCGTTCAACCGCCAGCAAATGGCAGATTATCTGAATCTTGAGCGGACAAACATGTCAAAAGAACTGGGCAAAATGCAGAAAGAAGGCATTCTCACATTTCATAAAAACCACTTCACACTGATCCGGCAAGATCATTGATGATCTC
>JAEIGA010015774.1_pt1 | contig 11498 bp, 5 predicted proteins | sample 9270691 | NCBI WGS metagenome assembly JAEIGA01 (sample SAMN17057246, study PRJNA624740) | gut metagenome | biome: biome; isolation source: fecal sample | host: Bos grunniens | place: China: Xizang | collected 2019
CATAGACTACCAGGCATACGTCGACTGGAGAATAACGAACAAGTTGAACCTCAGCGTAATAGGCAACATTGCACGCAACCAATACAATTTCACTCCGAGCGACCGCACGACAAGCTTCGGTACTCTTGAGAATGTCAAGGAATTCAAGGTCTATTTCGACGGTTGGGAAACCGACCTGTTCCGAACGCTGTTCGGTGCAGCATCGCTCAATTTCACACCTGACGAATACAACACATTCACGTTACAAACATCGGCTTTCCAGACAAGGGAAGAGGAGACATACGACATAATAGGCGAATATTGGCTCAACGACATAAACACCGACCAATCACTTGGTGTAGGAGGATATCTTGAACATGCAAGAAACTACTTGAATGCCAATGTCGTAAACGTTTCGTTCACGGGAAAGCACTACCTGAAATCACACGACTTGCGATGGGGCGTAGAGTGGAAGAACGAGAAGTTCAACGACAGGCAGCGCGAGTGGGAGCTGCGCGACTCCGTTGGATACAACATGCCCAATACAGGCGACGGCTTACGCCCGGTATACAGCCTCAACTCCAACACGTCGTGCAACAGCAATCACCTTTTCGCATACGCACAAGACACATACAAATTCAACAGCAGCATAGGACTCTTTTCCATAAATGCAGGTGCAAGATTATCGTATTGGGACTGGAACAACGAGGTACTCTTCTCACCACGCGTATCGGTGGGACTGATACCTAAATTCAACAAGGAAATGACATTCCGGCTTGCAACAGGAGTCTATTACCAGACACCGTTCTACAAGGAGATGCGCGACACTGTAACCACAAACGGCATTACAGAGGTTGTGCTCAACAAAAACATCAAGTCGCAACGCTCGATACATTTTGTACTCGGTTATGATTACCATTTCAAGATATTCGGACGACCATTCAAGTTTACAGCCGAGGCATATTACAAAAAGCTCGACAACCTGATACCTTACAATATCGACAATGTACGTATTGTATATTACGGCGAGAACTGCGCCAAAGGATATGCTACCGGACTTGACATGAAGCTGTTCGGAGAATTCGTTCCGGGCACCGATTCATGGATAACGTTTTCGATAATGGAGACGAAGGAGAAGATAAACGGTGGCGGCTGGATTCCACGCCCTACCGACCAACTGTTTTCGGCATCGCTGTATTTTACAGACTATTTCCCGTTCACCGACCGCTGGAAGATGAATCTACAGGGTGTGTATGCCGACGGTTTGCCATTCGGACCACCGCACAGCGGACGGGAAAAGCACATATTCAACGCTCCGGCATACATGCGTGTGGACATTGGTATGTCATATCGTCTGCTCGACAACGAGGATAGAAGACACCGCACAGGCATAAAGAGCTATTTCAAAAATATTTGGTTAGGCATTGACGCTTTCAATATTTTGGGAATAGACAATGTCAATTCGTACTATTGGGTTAAAGATATAGGCAACAACAATTATGCCGTTCCTAACTACCTCACCGGACGACGTATAAACGGAAGGATACTTATAGAGTTTTAATTCAACGGAGTAGATAGCAAACAGACTACCTGCTCCGTTATTTTTCAAACACAAATCAATTAACTATAAATAATTTATATTATTTTTGTAAACTGAATAATCAGATTGCATTAATGTGCTTATAAATAAAACAAAATAATGAAAAGACGTATTTTCACCATTCTGTTACTTCTTGTAACACTTTTAACTGCAAACACTGTAAAAGCGCAAGCACCCGTAGCTACACCAGAAGAGGCCATCACCGGCCTGTTGGACCGCATTGGCGGAAAGGGAGCTGCCGACATGTTTGAGATTGTGATTGACGCGAACCTTGCCGAAGGTGACAAGGATGTGTTCATCATTGCTCCGGGCAACGGAAAACCTTGCATAAAAGGTAACACACAGCTGTCGGTGGCAACAGGTATAAACTGGTACCTGAACCACCATGCACACATAAACCTCACTTGGAACAACCTGACAACAGACCTTGTGAATGCAACACTGCCTATCCCGACAAGCGAGGAGAAGCATATTTGCAACACAACATACCGTTACGACTTCAACACATGTACATTCTCCTACTCTATGGCTTTCTGGACATGGGAACGTTGGCAGAAAGAGATTGACTGGATGGCTCTGCACGGCATCAATGCTCCGTTGAACCTTGTGGGATTGGACGTTGTGACACGCAAATTCCTGCGCGAGCTGGGTGTGAACGAAAATGACATAAACAATTATATTGCAGGACCAGGATTCATCGCATGGTTTGCCATGAACAATCTTGAGGGTTGGGGCGGAACCATCAATGCCACAGATGTAAATATGAACGGTAACCCCGACTGGTGGTACACCCGACAGGAACAGCTATGCCGCAGCATGCTCCAACGCATGCGCGAACTTGGCATGCAGCCTGTAATTCCGGGATTCAGCGGACAAGTACCCAACTGCATAGTCAATTATTCAATAAACGGATTTGACAAGAGTGATGTAATAAACAACGGTACATGGGCAGGCGGTTACACACGCCCCGACATACTTAAGCCGGCAAGCCAGAGCTACCGCACATTCGCAGCTGTGTATTACAAGCATCTTGAAGAGGTGATGGGCGTTTCGGAGTTCTACAGCATTGACCCCTTCCACGAGGGTTCATTGCCAAGCGGTGTTACAAATGACAACTGTTACCCAAACATCATGGCATACCTCGACAGCTATTACAGCAATGTGACTGCCGGTGACAAAGCGAAATACAATGCACCAGAACAGCCTAAATGGATTATCCAGTATTGGCAGGGAGTACCTCAAAGCGGTGCTTTCAGCGCGATGCGCAACTATGGTGACCGTTTTATAGGACTTGACTTATTCTCGGACGCACCGGGTAAAGCAAAATGGAACACCGACTACTTTGCAGGACGACCATACATATTCTGCATGCTCCATAACTTTGGCGGACGCAGTGGCATGCACGGACGTCTGGAGAGCACCATGAACGACTATTTCCGTGCACTTGCAAGAGACAACAACATGCAGGGCATAGGCGCAACCCCCGAAGGAACAGAGACCAACCCCGTGCTGTATGACATGCTGTTTGAACTTCCATGGATAAACCCGGACAACAGACCATCAGCCGATGAATGGCTCAAGGAATATACACACTCACGTTACGGTATCAGTAACGACAAAGCCATCTCGGCCATGCAGATACTCAAGAATTCGGTATGGGCATGCCCTACAGACCAGCAAGGAACATCGGAAGCGGTTATTCTTGCCCGCCCATCGTGGAACGTAAAGAGCGTTTCGAGCTGGAGTACATCGGCCATCTATTGGGACACACAGGATGTACTTCTGGCAGCAGACGAACTGATTTCAATAAGCGAGCTTGTAACAACCAAAGATGGCATTGCCAACTACAACTACGATGTCATAGACATCATACGTCAGGCTATGGTCGATTATGCTGCAGAACTGCTGCCACTTATAAATGCAGCACACGAGGCAAACGACAATGCCGAATACACCCGCTTGTACAAGCTATATCTGCAACTGATGCTCGACCTTGACGAAATGCTTTCATACGACGAGAATTTCAAATTAGAGCGTTGGACAAGCCTTGCACGCAACATTGCCGACGAAGTTGAGGGCACAACAACGAATGACCGCAACTGGCTGGAGTGGAATGCACGCACGCAGGTGACTGTATGGTCAAAGGGCAATACCGACCTGCACGACTACTCAAACCGCTGCTGGGCCGGACTGATAAAGGATTTCCACTATCAACGCTGGAAACATTTCTTTGAGAATAACGGCAATGCTCCATCGGGTGGCTGGTACAACGGATTCGAATACCCATGGACCGTAAACTATACCGACTATGACTATTCTACGGTAACCATACCCGACGATATCAGCGCAACAGAGAAAGCTGTAAAGACATTCGGTAAATACTTTGGCCGTGTAAAGGGCGCAAAAAAGAACTACCTGTTCCCGATGGGTGTGAAACGTGATGCGACAAAGAGCGACGTTGTTGCAGAAATCTACCGCGGACAGAAGGCTGAGTTGCCACTTGAAATCGGCAAGGGTGTTGATATCACATCAGTGTGGATTGACATCAATGCTGACGGTGCTGCATCGGAAAGCGAAAAGCTCACTTCCGGTACTAATCATGTTACCATACCTGCTGATGCAGAGATTGGCAAGACTGTTGCTACTGTCACATTCAGCGACGGCACAAGCATCACATTCAACGTTGCCATTGTGGAAAAGATAACAAAGGAACGCACTGTAACAGCTATAGCCGGAGCCAACGGAACTGTCGCTATCGAAGGAACAGACAAACTGAGCGTAACCAACAAGGAGGCGGTAAAGATAACCGCCACACCAAATACCGGATATAACTTCAACAACTGGAGCGATACAAAAGGCAAGGTGGTAAGCAACAGCAATCCGTTCATATATTACGGCAAGGAGAGTGCTGAATTTACAGCCAATTTCATAGAGAACAAATGGGGTGTGATAGATGGCAAGACAAGCAGCTATGGTGACATTGCAAGCTATAAACAGTTTGTACACAACATAAGATTCGCATACTACAACCGCCCTGCAGAGACTATATACGAGACAACGACAACACCCGAGTATCTGTTCAACACCATTCAGAAAATCATAAATGTACCACAAGGTGCAAGCTTTGACATAGAATATGACAACGGTGGAAATGACGGTTTGAAATACTGCTACATGAGAGCATTCATCGACCTCAACGGTGACGGTGACTTCGACGATAACGGCGAGTTGCTTAAAAGCACAGGAACTGAAGGGGCGCAGAACACTGCTGTATGCTCAGGAAAAATCAATGTGTTGTTGCCTTATGATATGCCTCTTGGCATGACACATATGAGACTGCGTTTCGACGGTGCTTGGGACAACAAAAGCAAACCGTCGGCAAAAGGGGCAAAAGATGCTTCGATACGCCCCGTATATGAGATTGTAATAAATGTTACAGAATTCTCACAAACGGCTTCACACATAACCGTAAATGGCAACAACAGCGAATGGGGCGATGTTGCAGTATGGACCGATGAGACACCTGACGGTTCGACAAGAAACGAATGGGACGTTACAAAAGGTGTGGAATTCAGCATAAAGGCCGAGCCAAAGAACGGTGCGGAATTCCTATGCTGGAAGGACAGATATGGACGTGTCCTGACTACAGAGCCTGAACATACGATGTATGCACGCGAAGATGCCACATACACAGCCATATTCAACAAGGGAGAGAGCAGGAAGGAACTGGGCACACTTATCGCCAACGCCGAGAACCTGATAAAGTGTATCGGCACTATAGAGCCACTGGGAAAAATGACAAAACTGACACTGCAAACCACTGATAGCAACAAAGCATACTATCTTTGGTCTAACGCTCCCGACCCACAGGAGGGAAATATAAGTTATCTGGTTGACGGTATAAAGAATGATGCAAACCGTTTCTTCCATACCAATTGGCACAATGCGGCAACCAGCGAAGGCTACCACTATATAGAAGTTGACCTTGGTGAAGAGAATATACTCTCAACATTCTGGTTCTACTATAATACACGAAATACGACCAGCGGTTCGGACTACCCCGATGCTGTTACCGTAATGCTCAGCAAAGACAAACAGAATTACGAGAATATCTATACCGTTTCAGAAGGGTTGCCACAGAAACCAAGCAGCGATTACAATTCCGGACAATTCGGAAGCAACAAGGAGTACCGCTATATACGTTTCAAGATAACTGCCGAACGTACATATTGGCACATGGGCGAGTTCGAGATTTATGCCATAAGTTCCAAAGCAACAATAAATACAGAATACAGCACTGTAAAAGCCGAAGATGCCGAGGCTTTATATGACCTTATGGTAATTGCAAAAGGAGTCTATGACAACAGTATTGACAACAGTGAACTGGACGCTATGTACAAGAGGCTGAATGAACGATACAATGCAGTACTGAAATCATCGGGCATAAACGGTACAGCATACATCACTGCAAACAAAGACACTGTTTATGACCTTTCGGGACGCAAACAGGAAAAAACGCCAAAAAAAGGAATCTATATAGTCAACGGCAAAAAGAAAATGATCAAATAACCGATTGACTGCATATAAAAGGTATAATATAGATGTTGACCCAATTTGTCGCTGTTAATGTCATCCCGACAGAGCAAAGCGACAAGGAATCTCCAAAACAGCATACGAGATTTGCCTTCAGAGATGTTGTTTATGCTCGTTGTAAAACATCGAAGAAATCTTCATGTTTAACTCGCGCAATCACAACATTCTCACATTGACTTTAGCCCCTTCGGGCGTCGACCGCTGGTTCGTTCGATATGACATATAAATGCAAAGTATCTCAATGCTATATTGTTGCTAAAAAAATGTTCACTTCGTAATGAAGTGAACATTTTTTATGCTGTATCCTTCTCTATCGTTACTTGAACGCGTCGAGATTATGCTGTTCATATAGTTGTTTACCTTCGGCTGTATAAAGGATATCGATGCGCTCCTTGTAGAACTTCTCGACCTTACCACGAACAACCTTCATTGTACTGTTCATCATACCGTTCTGCTCAGTGAACGCTTCAGACAATACAGCGAAACAACTTGGCAACCAACGTTCGGGGAACATGCCTGCATGCTCACCACCTTTCTTGAAGTTATCGACATCGGCCTTAACCATATCACAAGCAGCCTTACGTCCCTCCTCGGTTGCAAGATCAAGATTCTTTTCGGCAAGGGCACGCTTGATGTTATCCTTATTGGGAACAATCAGAGCAATTGTATATGGTGACTGGTTGTTATAAAGAATCACCTGATCTATTGTCGGGCAAAGGCTGACAAAAGCCTCCTCGATACCCTCCGGGCTGTACTTCTCACCGTCGCTTGAGATTAACAGACTCTTGAAACGGCCTTTCACATAGAGCAAACCTTCTTCGGACATATATCCGAGGTCTCCGGTATAGAGGTATCCGTCGCGGACAGTCTCGGCTGTTGCTACAGGATTCTTCCAATAGCCGGCCATCACATTCTCGCCCTTAACGACGATTTCACCGAGTTCTCCAACAGGCAACTCCTTGCCGTCGGCATCACATATCTTAAGTTCTATAGGCTCCACGAGCTTACCGCTTGAACCGAAGCGGTACAAATCGGGACCATTTGACGAAATCACAGGTGTAGCCTCAGAAAGGCCATAACCCTGATACATAGGCATGCCTACACCAAGATAGAAGTGCTGCAGATCCTTGTCGAGCAATGCACCGCCACCGACAAAGAAACGCAACTCGCCACCGAAGTTCTCGCGGACCTTTGAGAAAATGAGCTTGTCAAAAAGTGCAACAAGAGGTTTCAGGAGCGCACGCATGCCCTTTGAATCGAGATTGCTGTCGCCGTAATATATCTGACGTACATTCATACCCCAATTGAAAAGTGTTTCAGTAACCTTACCCTTGGCACGGATTGCACCTTCGATGTTCTTCTTGAATGTCTTGGCCAATGATGGTACAGAGAGAATAAAGTGCGGACGCACCTCCTTGATGTTACCAGGTATATTCTTCAGTGTCTCAAGAGGTGTGCGACCTACCTGTACTGTTGCAGCAGTAGCACCGCGTGACATCATGATATAGAAACCTACAACATGGGCAAAACAGTGGTCAAGAGGCAGGATAATGAGTGTGCGCCAGCCTTGGTCAATGTGTACAAGCGTCAACGCCTGTTCCACATTCGCTGTGTAGTTACGGTGTGTAAGTACAACACCTTTTGGGTCGGCTGTAGTTCCGCTTGTATATGTAATTGTCGCGATATCGTCGTTCTGAAGCGATTGTCCCACGGCAAGAAACTCTTCCATAGAATGTGAAGCAAGGAACTCGTCACCCATTTTCATGACATCGTCAAGCGAAATCTCCTTTTCCTCGAGCTCACCGGCATTGCCGAATACGATGATTTTCTTCACATCGTCAAGTTTGTCCTTGATAGCACGGATTTTCTTAAGCTGATAGTTCGACACAAGGATAAACTTAACATCACCGTGAATCAGGCGGAACAGAAGGTCGTTGCTCTCTTCGAGCTTTATGGAAAGAGGTACATTCACTGCACCGGCATAAAACATTGCCAATTCACCTACAACCCACATGTTGCAACCCTCGCTCAAAAGAGCCATATTATCGCCCTTCTTCACGCCCAAAGCCTGATATCCGGCTCCTAAACGATAGACAAGTTCTTTAACCTGCAAATAAGTTGTCGGCTTGAAACCCTCCTTCTTATCGGTCTTCTCCAAAAGGAATGTGTTCTGAGGATACAACCTCACCGATTCCTCAAAAAGATCTACTAATGTCTTCTTCATAAAATATCTGTTTTATTACTTTCGTGATGTCTAAGATATAAACACCAGCCAATATTATCGCCACGAAGATACAAAAAAACCTTAAATTCCAAGCAGGACATCCACCTTTGTTCTTATTTTGCAACATAAATCGCACAAAAAGGACAAAAAATATAATTCAAGGAACCGCCTTACAAGATTTTGAACCACATCACAATTTACAAACAACAAGCAGTGTTGAACAAACCGCGACATCAGGTTGTTATATGAATGATGTGGAGTACGGAAACTCTTATAATCTTTTCCTGACAGTTCAAACACATGGTTCCTATGAAAAATAGAAATTATCCTATAGATGCCGTTATCACATGGGTCGATGGCAACGACATACAACATAAGGCAAAACGAATGAAGTATGGCAACAATGCCATATTCAAAGCTGAAGATGTAGGCGGAAGCACAAGATTTACAAGCGTGGGGGAGATATTCTACTGTGTTGCGTCAATACACCGCTTTGCTCCTTGGATAAACAAGATATATATAGTAACGGACGGACAGGACCCACATGTCATGAGTTTCATTGAAAAGAATTTCTCCAGGCAGATTCCTATTGAGATTGTCGACCATAAAACCATATTCAAAGGATACGAAGAGTTCCTACCAACATTCAATTCCATATCAATAGAGTCGTTGACATGGAGAATACCCGGACTTAGTGAACACTACATAGAATTCAACGATGATTTTATGCTTGCGGCTCCGGCCATGCCGGAAGATTTCTTCACAAGCGACGGAAAGGTCGTATGCTATGGCAAGAAATACAGCTCGCTCCTTGTGAGAATATCAAGAACGGTAAAACGCAGATGGAATGGAGAGAAAAAGGTTACATTCAAGGAGACGATGATGAATGCGGCATCGCTTTTGGGTGAAAGATGGTTTTTCATCAAGATTTACCATACTCCAAGGGCACTACTGAAAAGCATATATCAGGAATTCTTCAACGCACACTGCGACATACTCAAAAAGAACATTTCCTACCGCTTCAGAAGTCACAAACAATTCAATGCAGAAGAGATACAGTATATGCTGTTATACAACAGCAAACGTTGCATATTGCAGAGTGCTCATGAGAACCTGCTTTACATAAAACCAAAGAGAAAGGTCAGATACACCCAAAAGAAACTACAGCTCTTCGAAAAACGGGACAGCGCCAAATTTGCCTGCATAAATTCTCTCGATAGTACAAGCAATGAAATACAGAAGAAAATCATCGCGTGGATGCAACAACGCATAGGAGTGAAAAAGGTTAAATGAGAAAGTACCATGAATTTACACAGCATTTATTGATCATTTGACGGCAACATTGGTTAATTAATCTTTTTTTCGACCTTATTAAATAAAAAAACATTAACTTCGCAATCACAATATTGAAAAGCACTTTCTGAATGAACACAAAACTAAAATGGCATAAAAGAATTCTGCTTGAACTGTTATGGGGAACTTTTCTTGTATTGAGTCATACTCCCAGATTCTTCAAGTATTACATACTCAAGCCCTTTATTGCCTCGATTCTGATTTTGTCACAATATAGAAAAGCTGTCATAAAAGGCAATCTTGAAAGATCATTCCCTGACAAGACAAAGAAGGAGATAAACCGCATTGCAAGACGCTATTACCTTTTCCTTGGAGAGGTTGTCGTAGATACGATAAATCTTGCAGGAGCAAGCGAAAGACGCAAGGACTATGTTGTAGAATGGACAAACAGCCGTGAGATGAACGAAAAATTCAGCGGTAAGGACTGGATAGCCATGGGAGCGCATTACGGTTGCTGGGAATATCTGTTTCTGTGGAGCAGACAACTGCAGGACTCAAAGCTGATGGGCGTATATCACCCCATGAGAAGCGCGATATTTGAAGAATTTTATAATCGTCTGCGTAATGTATCGGACAAACTGATACAAGTGCCCATGAAACAGACGATTCTCTATTTTCTACGCAACCGCAAAAGCGGACACGGCACAGTTATGGGGTTGGTTGCAGACCAAAGCCCTACCCTACGCCCTGACAGCCATTGGTTCACTTTCCTGAACCAGAAAACGATATTCCATGATGGTGGCGAAGCAATGGCATTGAAATTCAACCTGCCGATATATTTTGCATATACCAGGCGTATTGCCCCTGGACGTTATGCCATACGCTTTGACGAGATATATGACGGTAAAGAGGTAGTTGCTCCGCATGAAATTACCGGACGGTATGTCAGGAAGCTCGAAAACATGATCATGGAGTGCCCGGAACTATGGATGTGGTCGCACAAACGTTGGAAACATACTCCTGAAAGACAGGCACAGAAGTTCGGAAAAAGTACACTGTAGGAGTAGAAACAGGATATTTCAAGAAAATCAATACTATGGATATAGTAATAACATACGTGAACGGTCTCGACCCTGAATGGCAGAAAGATTACGAGAAACACACAAAAACCCCGATTCTGGAAAAACGGTTCAGAGATTGGGGGACACTCAAGTACCTGATGCGAGGTATAGAAAAAAACATGCCGTTCATTAGAAAAGTACACCTTGTTGTTGCACGTGAAAGCCAGGTACCGGCATGGATAAACAGAGAAAATATAAACATCGTTCTGCATAGCGACATCATACCGGCTGAGTATCTGCCTACATTCAACTGCAACCCTATAGAGATGCATCTGCACCGCATAAAAGGATTGGACGAGCAGTATCTGTATTTCAACGACGACATGTTCCCATTAAAGCCATGCAAGCCGACAGATTTCTTTAATGACGGAAAAGCATTCCTGGGAATGAGCAGACATCTTTTTGCATTTGACATGTACAAGAACATCTGCCGTAATTCAAACCGTACGGCCCGTAAAGCCCTTGGTATGAAACCATCGTTATGCTTTTTACGCCCACAACACGTATGCAGTCCAATGCTGAAGAGTGCTTGCGAGGAGGTGTATGGAAAAGTTGAAAAAGATATCCTCTCCTCGTTGACAACAACAAGAGAGGGGAACAACCTGAACCAGTATCTCTTCCTTGACTACATGTATCTTAAAGGAATACTGATAAACAGACGGCTGTCGAAGAAACACTTCTCTTTAGG
>JAEIGA010015775.1_pt1 | contig 11498 bp, 11 predicted proteins | sample 9270691 | NCBI WGS metagenome assembly JAEIGA01 (sample SAMN17057246, study PRJNA624740) | gut metagenome | biome: biome; isolation source: fecal sample | host: Bos grunniens | place: China: Xizang | collected 2019
AATAGGCGAAGGCTGGGATCTTCCAACTGCCCTTGCTGGTTCAGATAAGACCACAATCGGAAATTCACACAAAATTGAACGAGTTGGTTTCTTTAATGATAAATTTAGGGACACCATTAAAGGGAGCAATATCAATTTGAAGGATGCTGGCTATGTATCCGGAAAAGGATTGAGCCATGAGGATTTTTATCAACTTGTACTGAACATCGGGCATGATTATCCGCTTGGGCCTGAGAAGTCCGTTAATTTTGTTGAGTGCCACGACAACCATACCTTATGGGATCGTCTGCAGCTCGCCAACGGAGCCGAATCGAATGAATCAAGAAAGAGACGCCACCGCTTTGCAACAAGCATCGTCATCCTCGCGCAAGGAATTCCATTCCTGCATAGCGGCCAAGAGTTCTTCCGAACAAAGCATGGCATTGAGAACAGCTATTGCTCGCCGGATTGGATCAATGAGCTGAATTGGGATTTGCGTGAGCAAAATGAAGAGACAATCTCCTATTTGAGGTGCTTGATGAAAATTCGCAAAAGCCACGGAGCATTCCGTTTCCGAACGAGGGAGCAAATCGAAAAGCATGCGAAAATGATTGATTTAAGTCAGGCTTGCCACGCCGTCCAATATGATGATGTAGGCGAATATGGAAAATGGAGCCGCATCCTTGTAGTCTATCACCACGGTGAGCAGCCAACAGCGGTACAGCTTCCAGGAGACAAATGGGGAATAATTTGCGGGGACTGCGGATTTTCGGCAGACCAAGGCATTGAGATGGACATAAAGGATTTCACGCTTGAACCTTTAACAACATATGTCTTTGTTCAGGAATAATTGTTGTTCGAACACTTGACGAAAGCGGTATAAACCTACTAAAATTTAAGAAGATGGCTATTGAAGAAAAGCAGTCAATGGCTGTCTTTTTTATTTATATGGAAATCATGCCATACAAGTTTACATTATTGAAGGTGAATACCATGGATTATTTAGGGCGAGAATGGGAGATCACTCCTGCCGGAGGGGCAACAGGTGAAGCATTCATTGCCAGGCATGATGAGCAAAAGCTGTTTTTGAAGAGAAACTCCTCTCCTTTTTTGGCTGTGCTATCTGCCGAGGGGATTGTGCCGAAGCTCATCTGGACAAAAAGACTGGAAAATGGTGATGTAATCACTGCCCAGGAATGGATGAATGGAAGGGAATTGACTCCCGCTGAGATGTGTGAGGAATCAGTTGCAGAATTACTGCAGAAAATCCATCAATCCAATCCTTTGTTAAGCATGCTCCGACGCCTTGGAAAAACAGCCCAAACGCCTATTCAAATCCTAGCTTCCGTGAAGAACTCTCTTGATGAAGAGCTTCGGGAAGACAAAGCCATAAAGGAAACGATCCATTTCCTTGAGCAGAAGGTTAATGATGTGAATTGCGATCATTATGTTGTTTGCCATGGAGATATCAATCATAATAACTTGCTATTAAGCGATTCAGGGAACCTGTACCTCATTGATTGGGATGAAGCCATTATTGCCGACCCTGCTATGGACATAGGAATGCTTTTATATTCGTACGTTGAGAAAGACCAATGGGAAGAATGGCTCGCCAATTACGGCATGAGCCTGACACAAGAATTGAGTTTGCGAATGAAATGGTTTGTCCTCGCTCAAATTATTCATACAACTGTCTTGCACAAAAAGAAAAACCGGTTCGATGATATGAACCGGTGCATTGAATACTTATCCTTCGCTCAGGAATATTGAGTAATTTCCTCAACCCACCCGGCAAGCTTCTGTTGATGAGATTCAATATGATTTTCCAGATTGGCGGCATGGATGCCGCTCTGGCTGTACTGGTAGATCTCTTGCAGAACCGACATGGTTCCTTCATCAACATCAGGCTGTCTCATAAGAGACGATGTCGTCCGCTCCAGCTGTTCACATTCAGATTGAGAACCGCAGCAATCCTCCTGGTGATTATTCAATATATCTTTTAGCAGCATCCAATTATGATTTTGTGAGAGGGGCATGTTTTCCCATTCCTTTCCCTTAATGAATATGAAGATAGCTTGTGATACTTAAGAACCGATTATTCATAATAAATCCGGCCTGTAAGCCGGTTTTTGTTTTGTTCAGGGGGCATTTTAATACATAAAGCTCCTTGTGAAAAGAAAGCCAGCATGGAATTTCTGTTCATGATGTGCTACTCTTTTTTACGTAAATTCAGCGGAGGTGCACGATTTTGAGACAAAGATACAAACCATGGGCAAAGGAGAAACTCCAAAATAACCCATATTTCTGCATACAAGAACCAGCAAAGCACAAAGGCGCATGGGCTGAAGTGTTTGGCAATGATAACCCAATCCATATTGAAGTAGGAACAGGGAAAGGCCAATTCATCAACGGCATGGCGCAGAAAAACCCAGATATCAATTATATCGGTATTGAGCTTGCGGACCGTGTCATCGTTACGGCGCTTGACCGTTTGCTTGAATCCAATCTGCCGAACGTAAAACTGCTTAATGTGAATGCAATGGAGCTGCCAGATATTTTTGCTGAAGGCGAAGTTTCCCGTGTTTATTTAAACTTCTCTGATCCATGGCCAAAAACACGTCATGAGAAGAGAAGACTGACGTATAAGACTTTTCTTGACTTATATAAAGGAATTTTGCCGGAACATGGAGAAATTCATTTTAAGACAGATAACCGCGGTTTGTTTGAATATTCCCTTGTGAGCTTCTCTCACTATGGAATGAAATTGAATTATGTCAGCCTTGATCTTCATAATAGTGACTTTGAAGGAAACGTCATGACGGAATATGAACAAAAGTTCTCCGCGAAAGGCAACCCAATCTATCGCTGCGAGGCAGCCTTTTAATATCTGTCCTTCATAATGATGCGCAAATCATGATAAAGGGGAGAAACCATTGGAGAATTTGCAGTTCGGGAAGTTTACATTGACATGGCTAAATGGCGGAGATACACATATGGACGGAGGGGCCATGTTCGGGGTTGTGCCGAAACCTCTTTGGTCCAAAAAGTATCCTGTCAATGAAAGAAACCAAATCGAATTGAGGTCCGATCCAATATTGGTTCAGGCAGAGGGTAAGAACTACTTAATTGATTCGGGAATCGGCAAAGGCAAATTGACGGAAAAGCAAATCCGCAATTACGGCGTTAGCGAGGAATCCCAGCTTGTTGAAGACTTAGCTGGGCTCGGGCTGACGGTTGAAGACATTGATGGAGTTCTCATGACCCATTTGCATTTCGACCATGCCTGCGGATTGACCGGCTATCAGGACGGCGAGCTGAAGAGTGTATTTCCGAATGCGGTCATTTACACATCTAAGGTCGAATGGGATGAAATGAGAAATCCTAATATCCGTTCACGCAATACGTATTGGGAAGAGAACTGGAAACCGATTGAAGGCCAGGTCAAAACCTTCGAGGAGGAACTGATAATTGCAAACGGCATCAAGATGATTCATACCGGCGGCCACAGTGATGGCCATAGCATCATCATGATGGAGCAAGAAGGAGAGCTGCTTTTGCACATGGCTGACCTGATGCCGACCATTGCCCACCAGAATCCGCTTTGGGTGCTTGCCTATGATGATTACCCGATTGACTCGATTACTGCTAAGGAAAAATGGGTAAAGCACGGTATCAAAAGCGGAGCCTGGTTCACGTTTTATCATGATTACGCCTATCGTGCCGTCAAATGGAATGAAAGCGGCAAAGAGATTATCGAGAAAGTAGAACGGAAAAGAACATAATGGTGAAAGCCCTGCATGAGTCCTTTGGAATGGACTTGTGCGGGGCTTTTTTTCATTCCATAGAGGAGCGTATTGCTAACGCCCATACTTTCCTGTTCGATTTAAGGAATATTTTAGATGGAATTTTTAGTTGGCCTTTCTAGAAACCATACTGTAATCGTCCTCATGCAAAAAACCAGCTCCGATATGAGCTGGTTTTAAGTAATATAAATAGGAATGTTTAACCTGCTTGGTAAAGGTCTAAGATGGTGCCGGTATTGGCGTCTGCGATGAATTCAAATTGGGAGGCTTCGTTTCCATCAACTTTTGTTAACCCGCCTTTGTACACATCATAATCAAGCGAGTTGCGTGTAAATTTCTCTGGTTTCATCATGATCCAGGAACCGCGGATATTGGTTCCTTCATCGCCAAGTGTAGCTTTAATTGCTGTAAGTACTTTCTCAGGAGATACCATACTGTTCTTGTTTGAAAGTTCCTTGACCACATAGCCAGCAGCAAAGCCGGCGGCCGCTCCGGTGATAAATGTTTTCCAATTCATTTGTATTCCTCCAATCACATTCGTTCGTACATAGTGCATTTAAGCCCTAATCATCTATTCCCATCCATTATACAGATTAAGCGTTAATGGCGCTATTTTTTCAATATCCTTCAGATTGATTAGTTATCCGTTCAACATGTACAATAGGAAGGAGTGAAATAAATGGTAAGGGGGATACATAGCGTGAAGAAATCGACTTTGGAATTATTTAAGACCCTGACCGAATTGCCGGGTGCCCCAGGATTTGAACATGAAGTACGAGCTTTCATGAAGAAAGAGATGTCTAAATATACAGATGAGTTCGTACAGGATGGGCTGGGAAGCTTATTTGGCGTAAAGAGGGGCGATGAGCAAGGCCCTAAAATAATGGTGGCCGGCCATATGGATGAGGTTGGATTTATGGTAACCTCGATTACTCCTGAGGGATTATTACGCTTCCAGACGCTAGGCGGCTGGTGGAGCCAAGTTTTGCTGGCTCAGCGCGTTCGCGTTTATACGGATAATGGCCCAATCGTCGGGGTTGTCAGCTCCATTCCACCTCATTTATTAAGTGAGGCCCAGAGGGCGAAGCCAATGGACATTAAGAATATGCTTATTGATGTCGGGGCAGATGACAAGGATGACGCGATTGCGATGGGCATTAGACCAGGCCAGCAAATCGTGCCGCACTCAGAGTTCACCCCAATGGCAAACCCGAAGAAAATCCTGGCGAAAGCTTGGGATAATCGCTACGGCTGCGGCTTGGCAATTGAGCTGTTAGAGGAGCTTCAAGGTGAAAAGCTGCCGAATATCCTTTATTCTGGTGCAACCGTCATGGAAGAGGTTGGTACAAGAGGAGCGGGAACAGCGGCGACGATGATTGACCCTGATTTGTTCTTTGCTTGTGATGCCAGCCCGGCGAATGATATGTCTGGAAGCAAGGATGTTTTCGGCTTTTTGGGCAAGGGGCCGTTGCTGCGTATTTATGACGCAACGACGGTTATGCATAAAGGCATGAGGGAGTTCGTTCTTGATACAGCCGAGTCCAATCATATCCCTTATCAGTACTTTGTGGCTCCAAATGGGGGTACCGATGCAGGCAAGGTGCATGTGACAAACCGCGGAATTCCGAGTGCGGTCATTGGTGTGTGCTCCCGTTATATTCATACATCTGCCTCTATTTTGCATATTGATGACTATGCGGCAGCGAAGGAACTGCTAGTCAAGCTTGTAAAAGCGTGCGATAAAACGACGGTGGAAACAATCAAGCAAAATGGGTAAGAAGCTTTGAGGAGGAGGCAGCCGCAGCTGCCTTCTTTTTTAGAAAGGAAGTAAGGAAGAATGTTGAAAATCGCTATTGGAACAAAGAACCCGGCAAAAATTAAAGCTGCCGAATTGGCCTGCAAGGAATTGGGCGGTGAATTGCTGTCGATCAATGTGCCTTCAGAGGTATCAGAGCAGCCTTTTTCAGATGAAGAGACGATGAAGGGAGCCCTGAATCGGGCCAGAAATGCACTGAAGGAGACCAATGCTGATTTTGGAATTGGGCTTGAGGGAGGTGTGGTCGAAACGCCTTATGGCCTGTTTATTTGCAATTGGGGTGCACTCATTACGAAATCAGGCAATCAATTCATAGCTGGCGGGGCGAGGATTAAGCTGCCGGATGCTGTGGCTGTTGAGCTTTCACGCGGGCGTGAGCTTGGTCCAGTCATGGATGAGTATACGAAGAAGCAGGATATACGGAAGTTTGAAGGGGCTGTCGGCGTGTTCTCAAATGGCCGCATTACAAGGGATCGGATGTTTGAGCATATTATGGAGCTATTAATTGGCCAGTATGAATATACGGAGAGAACTTAGTATTTTTCATCTTTAGATGAGTTCATAATGTCTTCGTGCTGATTAGCCTTCCTTCGCAGTATCGCTAGAATGATCTTGAATAGAATTTGAATCACTGATTTTTTCATGCAGGAACCTCAATTGGACCGCTCTGATAGCGGTCTTTTTCATTAATCATACATTTTTTCTCTGAAGATGGAATCAAAAATTGCTGTAATTTGGCATTAGGTGTCTTGACACCTGACTAGACAAATAGTATTCTTTCAAATTAGATAGTTCTGAAAACGAAATAGGGGTTGGAGGGAGAAGAATGGAAATAGCCTTGGAACAAAAAAAGAACGCATCACCTAATAAACTTTTAGGCGTAGCTGGTCTTGCTTGGCTTTTTGACGCGATGGATGTGGGAATATTGTCCTTTGTCATCGCTGCGCTTCAAAAGGATTGGGGATTGACATCACAGCAGATGGGATGGATTGGCAGCGTCAATTCCATTGGCATGGCTGTTGGGGCCTTGGTATTCGGACTGCTGGCAGATCGAATCGGCCGGAAAAATGTGTTGATTATCACCTTGGTTTTATTCTCAGTAGCCAGCGGTTTTTCGGCATTGACAACAAGCCTGGCCATATTCCTTTTCTTTCGCTTTTTAATCGGGATGGGGCTTGGGGGAGAGCTGCCGGTGGCATCAACACTTGTATCGGAGAGTGTGCCGGAGGATAAGCGCGGACGGACTGTTGTCCTGCTTGAAAGCTTTTGGGCCGGCGGCTGGCTTGTGGCTGCACTAATCTCATACTTTGTCATTCCGGTCTATGGCTGGCGAGCCGCCTTATTGATTAGTGCACTGCCGGCTCTTTACGCCATTTATTTGCGGATTCATCTTCCGGATTCTTCAAGGTTTGCGACGGTGAAGAAGGAACAGAGACCTTCCGTACTCTATTCGCTCTCCATGCTATGGAGAAAGGAATATGCCAAGCGAACCTTAATGATGTGGATTCTATGGTTCAGTGTCGTGTTTTCCTATTACGGGATGTTCCTTTGGCTTCCAAGCGTTATGGTACTGAAGGGGTTCACATTGATTCAAAGCTTCCAGTACGTCTTGATTATGACTCTGGCACAATTACCTGGCTATTTTACGGCTGCCTGGTTCATTGAGAAGTTTGGACGTAAGTTTGTCCTTGTCACGTATTTAATCGGCACGGCCGTCAGTGCATACTTCTTTGGCAATGCCGAAACGCTCGTATCTTTGATGACGGCAGGCTGCTTCCTCTCTTTCTTTAACCTGGGTGCGTGGGGGGCTTTATATGCTTATTCCCCAGAGCAATATCCGACTGTTATCAGAGGGACGGGCACAGGCATGGCCGCCTCTATCGGCCGAATAGGCGGGATATTGGGACCGCTCCTTGTCGGAAGCTTGCTTACTAATGGAACTTCGATTGAAACCATATTCTTGATTTTTGGCATCTCTATCCTTATTGGGATGCTTGCTGTCCTCTTTTTGGGTAAGGAAACGAAAAACATTACCTTGGAATAGCCAATACACTGAATTTTGGGTATAGTATTTATACATTAATGACCTAATGAAGTGGAGGAACGATGATGAAGAAGCTTGAAAACTTAGAGCAATATGAGGAACTAAAGGAAAACAGCAAGGTTATCTTTCTGTTTTCCGCTGATTGGTGTCCGGATTGCCGGTTCATTGACCCGTTCATTGATGACGTGGCAGCAGCGCACCCGGAATTTACCTTCGTCTATGTGGATCGTGATAAATTCTTGGATTTATGCATCCAATTGGATGTGTTTGGAATACCGAGCTTCGTTGCCTTTGAACAAGGCCGTGAGTTAGGCAGATACGTCAATAAGGATCGGAAGACACGGGAGCAAATTGAGGAATTCATTGCTTCATTGTGATAGAATAAGACTCCCCTGCTGGGGGTCTTTTTTATTTTTAGATGTTAAAGAATAGTGTTGATTTTAAATAGCGTTGCTTTTCGTTATAGGCGGCAGACTCCACTCGGAGAAAGAGAGACTCCACAGACGTCTTCAGATAGGCGACGCGTCTAAAGCGGAAATCAACACCAACGTTTAACAAAGCCTATTTTTATAGATTTCTTAAAATTGATGATACCGAGAAAAGCATGGAAACAATTAGCTGTGCAGCCGAGAAAAATGAGCCAAAGTACGCTATAGTAATGTATAAGGAGGAATCATGATGAAAATGACGACAACGAAAATGAAGAACATACTCATGGAAAGACTCTCTAAAGGTTCAAGAACCTTTTCATATAACCGGGATCAGGAAGAGTTAAGGATAGAAGATAAGGAGACAACAAAGGGCATTACGGTCGCTATATCCCCATTATTGGCTAAATATGAGCAATCAGGTGAGAAAGCGATTGAAGAGCTCATCTATTATGTGGAGGAATCCTTGAATGTGATGGGCAAGGAGCATGCACTCGAAGGAAATGAGAAGAAAATCTACCCAGTCATTCGCGCTGCCTCTTTTCCTAAAGAAGCGAAAGAAGGCGTACCGTTCGTCACAGATGAGCATACCGCTGAAACCCTCATTTATTATGCAGTTGACTTAGGGAATACGTACCGCATGATCGATGAAGAATTAATGAGAAAGGAAGGCTGGGACAAAGAAATGATTCGCTCGATTGCCATGTTCAATGTCCGCTCGCTGCCAATTAAGGCGAAGAAGGACACAGTCAGAGGCAATGACTTTTATTTCATCAACCATAATGATGGATATGACGCATCCCGGATCTTAGTAGATTCCGAGCTCAAGAAATACAAAGAGGGCATGAAGGGGGACATGGCTGTAGCTGTTCCGCATCAAGATGTGCTCATTATTGCGGATATCCAAAATAATGCCGGATATGATATTTTGGCTCAAATGAACATGCATTTCTTCACGAATGGGAACGTGCCGATAACAGCCCTCCCGTTTCTATATGAGGACGGGGAATTGGAACCAATCTTTATCCTTGCGAAAAACCGGCCGGTGGAAGACAACTGAATAGGAAAATGATACTAATTCGTAGGAAATCCGCTTAATAACGTGAATTTTTTGATAAAATAAAGACTTATCATGAATATAGAAAGTGTGAGGAAGGTATGAGCTTTTTCAAAAAGATTGTCGATTGGTTTCATGATGATGTAGAAGAGGAAGTAGAAGTATTTGACCAAGAGCCAAGACAGCAAAAAACAAAGAACAACGGAAGCAGGCCACAGGCTGGAATAGAGAATGGAATAGAGGCTGGAATAGAAACGAATATTCAATATAAATATCCAAAGGATAATTTTAAGTTTCCAATGATATCGGATGAAGAAATCAAACGCTTGAATGAGCGCAAGAAAATGCAGAAATCAGAGATTAGGGGCTCGCATAGCGAGTATAAAGAGTGGACCCCTGTTGCTTCTGCTCTAGAGGAACATTCAATCCCGCCGGTTGTAAAACCGCTGAAAAAGGCAGTGAAAAGGCAAAAAGAGGCGGCGCCAACTACTGTTCAGCCAAACAAGACGCCATTCAGGAGAACGGAAATCCCATCCCCTATTTATGGATTCCAAAATAGAGCGACCGGGACGAAGAAGCAGAAAACAGTTGAATATGAGTTGTCTACACAGCCAACCCTGGATTCTGTCTTGGCCTTAATGAAGGGAAAAGGCACGAAGGAAGCCGTTAAGAAGGCAGATGAGCTATCTGTGAACAAGGTTTCAATTGAAGAGCAGGATCATGAATGGAAGGAAGAGCGTCTTGCTACGAAAGAGGATATGGCGCTTATTGAGCAGGCTGATAAGGCTGATTATGTGACAGCGGCGAGTGATATTGCGAACATCCAGCAAGAAGAGACGGTATCGTTCAATACGCTTAATGAAGAACAAGAACTTGATACAATCAAGAGTGAACTGGTACATGAAGCAGATCAAACTGAGCCTGAGGAAGCAGAATACGAAATCGCTGCTGAAAAGGATGCAGCTGCCGTCGAGCTGAAGGAAGAAGAAACACTAGAAGCAGAGGCTGAGCTTGAAAGAGAAGAGCCGAAAGAGACATATGCCGAAGAAACGATAACACAGGAAGAGAAAGTCATACAATTTGCGAAATTGGCTGAATATGAGCCCGCCGCTTTGGAATCAGACCCAGTTCAGGCTGACGAGACTTTGGTATCTCATGAAACGACGGAAATGCCGCTAGCAGAGAGTTTGAACCAGGATGAGGCTGCAGAAGCGGAGCCGATTACTTTGGTCATGAATGAGTCCGTCCCTGAGAGTGAGCCTGAAGTAGAAGAGGAAGCACACTCCTTATTTGAGCCAGCTCAAGAGGAAGCGGAGCCTGCGTCCATGCAAGAGCCCGAGAAAGAGTTCGGCCAAGCAGCGAATGAGCGCTCTGAAGAGCAGGCTCAAGAACCGAAGCTTGAAGTCATCTCCAACATAAATCAGGAGGATGATGAGCGCAAAGCAGAACGGGCAAGAAGGATCCAAGAGCGAAGAAAACACATCCCTTTCAATGTCCTGATGCTGAAGCAGGATAAGGAAAGGCTGCCGCGGAAATCAGAAGAGAAACCCGAACAAGCATCTGAGAAGCCTGCTCTCCTTGCAGATAAAAAAAAACTGACCGTTCCCTATAGCTATCCGGATATCTCGATCTTAAAGCCTAAACTGGAGGCTCAGGAAGACTCGGATTGGCTTTCGGAACAAGCTGATTTGCTTGACCAGACACTTGAACAGTTCAATGTAAGGGCGAAGGTTGTTGCCTACTACCAAGGCCCATCTGTTACGAGATTCGAAGTACAGCCTGAACCTGGAGTTAAGGTAAGTAAAATCACGAATTTGAGTGATGATTTGAAGCTTTCCCTCGCTGCGAAGGATATTCGTATTGAGGCACCAATCCCCGGGAAACGAATGATTGGTATTGAAATACCGAATTTACAGACACGCCCCGTTTATTTACGTGAAGTATTAGAGGAGAATGTGTTTGTTCAATCTGAGTCTCCTCTTACGTCAGCGGTCGGACTTGATATCTCGGGCAATCCGATTGTGACGGATCTGAAAAAGATGCCGCATGGTTTGGTAGCCGGTTCTACAGGGTCCGGGAAAAGTGTATTCATCAACTCGATTCTTGTGAGCTTATTGTATAAGGCTCATCCAAGTGATGTCCGCTTGCTACTGATTGACCCGAAAATGGTCGAACTTGCTCCATATAATCATATCCCGCATTTAGCGGCACCTGTCATAACCGATGTAAAGGCCGCAACAGCGGCATTGAAGTGGGCGGTGGAGGAGATGGACAGACGTTATGAGCTCTTCGCACACTCGGGGGCTCGCGACATTGTTCGTTATAATCAAAAGGCAATCGAATCAGGGCAGCTAGAGCATAAGCTACCATA
>JAEIGA010015776.1_pt1 | contig 11497 bp, 10 predicted proteins | sample 9270691 | NCBI WGS metagenome assembly JAEIGA01 (sample SAMN17057246, study PRJNA624740) | gut metagenome | biome: biome; isolation source: fecal sample | host: Bos grunniens | place: China: Xizang | collected 2019
ATCAGCTTCGAACTATTTTTTACTTTTGATAAACCTTTTGAAAATTAATAGGTTAGTCGAGAAATTCAGCTGTAATACAAATAATTCAAAATTCTCTTTTGTTGTCCAAGAAGCTCTATGGACATCAATTCTTATTGCAAATATAACGCTTATTTTTAACTTTTAGAGTAAGTTTAGCTGATAATTTGTGTAGTTTTAGTTTTTGAGTAAAAAGAAATTTTCTTTCAGTATGTTTGCTCATATTAAAAACTCTTCGTACATTTGCACCACCAGAACCCGCCAAGCCTCTCAACGATGCTCAAATGTGCGGGTCGTTTTTTTTATATGCTATGACTACTACGAAAATTACATTTGATAAAACATATCATTCTCCTCAAGAACTCATTCATTTATTGGAGTCTAGAGGATTATTGGTGGGGAATAAACCTAAAGCAGAACACTACTTAAAATACATAGGTTACTACCGTCTATCTGCATATATGTACCCTTTACTTGAAATGCCCAAGGAAAATCATATCTATAAACAAGGGAGTAGCTTTGAAAAAGTGATGATGCTTTATCGTTTTGACAAAAAACTTCGCCTCTTAATTTTCAATGAAATAGAGAAAATCGAAGTGGCGGTAAGAAGTGTCATTGTCAATTTGGGTAGTGAATTAACTGGCAACCCTTTTTGGATTACGGATTGCAACAACTTTGTTGATAATAATAAGTTTGAAAAGACCTTGAAGCTGATTGACTCGGAGTTGAATCGTTCTCGTGAGGATTTCATCATGCATTTTAAGGAAACCTATTCAAATCCGTATCCTCCTGCATGGATACTTGCAGAGATTTTGCCTTTGGGTGTTATGACAAACATATATAGCAATATCAAAAACAAGAAAATCAAGAAACGGATTTCTCAGACTTTTGGTTTGCAGATTGCACCGTTTGAATCTTGGATGACGATTGTTACACTTACCCGTAACTCTTGCTGTCACCATGCACGTGTATGGAATAAGCAAAACACTATCCAACCAATGATTCCTGTAAGAATGGATCTTCCATGGATTGTATTACCGACAGATACACTACGCATATACTTTGATTTGTGCATTATCGCATTCTTCCTCAACACGATAGCACCGAATAATGATTTGAAATTGAATTTGCAAAAGTTATTCGTTGAGTATCCTGAGATTGATTTGTCAGCACTCGGATTTCCCAATGGATGGGAGAAGGAAGCGCTTTGGCAACCTAAATAAAAAAATACAGAGGGGTCATAATAGCCCTTCCAATACAGATATCGGTTTTATTGCAGAAAGCAGTTACATTACAGAGGGCAATAGCTCGGCACGCATATGGCACGCAAAACTAACTTTAAAGTGGGCTTGATATAAAAAAAAGCGTTCAGGAATTAACCTAAACGCTTGATTTCCAGTGATTCCGAAGCGATTCGAACGCTTGACCCACGCCTTAGAAGGGCGTTGCTCTATCCAGCTGAGCTACGGAACCATCCTTAATTGCGCTGCAAAGGTATGGACTTTTATTGAAATATGCAAGAAAAAAACTATATTTCTTTTAAAAATAGGCTTTAATCGGGGATTTTCTGCTTGTACATCTCGGCGCGTCCCAAGATATCCTTCACGAAATTGAAGGTTTCACGTCCGCGGAAGTAACCATTCTTGCATACGGGGTCGTTGAAATATTCTTCGTTGCTTTTCAACAGGATGTATGCGTCCACATGGTTGTCCCATACATATTTGTTCTTTCCGTACTTCTCGGCCAGCGCCATGGCATCGAATACGTGGCCGATACCGGCATTGTAAGCTCCCAATATGAACTTTATCTTTTCTTCGGGGTCGGTGACTTTGGTAAAGGAGCGTGCAAGCTGATTCAAATACTTGGTAGCTGCCCTGACACTTTCTTCTGCATCTTGTTCCTTGCCTTCGGGCACACCCATAGCTCTGGCGGTATTAGGCATCAACTGCATCAGGCCTTTGGCTCCTACCCAGGAAACGGCGGTGGTGTCGAAGTTCGATTCGTTGTATGCCAAGGAAGCTATTATACGCCAATCCCAATCGATTTCTTTGGCGTATTTCTTGAACAGGTGGTCGAAATGTGAAATCTTACCGTCCTTGATGGAAAGGATAGGACCATGAGGAAGGCGTTTGCTCATCTCGAAGTATTTCTTGGCACTGGCCTTGTAGGCGGGTGAAGTGACATTTTGCTGATGCCATTCGTCGGCTGTCCGGGCCAATAGGGGAGCGGTCTTGCGTACTGCCCAGGAGGCCCGTTGGTCGAAGCTGATGGCGAGGCTGATATTCAGATTGGAATAATAAGTCTTGTTGAGGCGGGCCAAGTCATTGTCGCTGACGGCATAGTCGATGGTGCCTTGTGATACCTGCATGAGGAGGTCTTCGTGGGTGATGCTATCGTTCGTCACGCTTTGGATGAGGATGCCTCCACCCAGTTCCTTGTCAAGGTTGGTCAGCCGGTCGAGGTGTTTGCCGGGCTTGGCATAGACTTTCTTGTCGAGAAGTTCGGTCACATTAGTCAAGGCTTTCATGTTTTTGGTGCTATTGCGTTGCACCAATACCTGATGGGTAACGATGTCTTCGCCACAAAAAGTTACCGTATCCTTGAATGCCTTGGTGACGGGCAACGGATAGGTGATGATATCCCCTTCGCCACGAAGGAGCATCTCTACGAGTTCTTTCGTGCTCTTGGCTGTTTTCATTTCGAGCTTCAAGCCGAGGGACTGGGCGAATTGCTTGGCCAGTTCGTATTGATATCCCATCGGTTCGCCCCGATAATCGAAGTAGGAGATGGAGCTGTTCAAAGTTAGGGCCACCAAAACACCGCTATCCTTCATCTGCGGAAGGTCATAATGCTCGGCATCGACGACGGTCTGTTGGGGGTGCTGCCGGCAAGCCAACATGCAAATACAGGCAAGTATCAGGATGAATGTTTGCTTCATATCGGAGAAATGATTAATTTTGCATCAAAAGTATAACAAAATATTTAAATATCAAACTTATGGTGAAGCATATTGTTATGTTCAAATTGAAAGATAGTCTTTCAAAGGAAGAAAAATGGGTGGTAATGAACGATTTCAAGGCTGCTATCGAGGCACTGCCTGCCCAAATCGATGTCATCCGCAAGGTGTTTGTGGGCTTGAATATCAATGAGGCAGAAACATGGGACATCTGTCTGGAAAGTGAATTCGATACGCTGGACGACGTGAAGGCGTATGCTGTCCATCCGGCTCATGTGGCTGCTGCCGGTATCTTGAAGGATGCAAAGCAAGACCGTGCTTGCGTGGATTATGAATGTTGAATCCGCTAATTTGACAGAAAAACGGAACTTTTTCTGTTAATAATTTGCAACTTTCGATTTTATACTATACTTTTGTCGCATACAGAAGGCTTGCCGAAGGAAATTAGGTGAGCCTTTTTCTTTAACAAGGAATAATAATTAAGGTAAGAGAGAATATATGCTAAGAATAGCTGTACAATCGAAAGGCCGTCTGTTTGAAGAAACAATGGCCTTGTTGCAGGAAGCGGACATCAAGATTCCTTCCTCGAAACGTATTTTGTTGGTTCAATCGTCGAACTTCCCCGTGGAGGTGCTTTTCCTCCGCGATGATGATATTCCCCAATCGGTGGCCAATGGCATTGCCGACTTGGGCATTGTGGGTGAAAATGAATTTGTAGAACGTAACGAAGATGCTGAAATCGTGAAGCGATTGGGCTTCAGCAAGTGCCGACTCTCGTTGGCTATCCCCAAGGATGTAGATTATCCGGGCTTGTCCTGGTTCGAAGGACGCAAGATTGCCACTTCGTATCCGGGTATCCTCCAAAATTTCATGCAAAAGAATGGCATCATCACCGATATCCATGTGATAACAGGTTCGGTAGAGATTGCACCGGGTATCAGTTTGGCAGATGCCATCTTCGATATCGTCAGCTCGGGCTCGACCTTGGTGAGCAACCGACTGAAGGAAGTGGAAGTGGTGATGCAGAGCGAGGCTTTGCTCATCGGCAACAAGAACCTTTCCGAAGAAAAGAAAGAAATCCTCGCCGAACTGCTTTTCCGTATCGATGCGGTAAAGGCTGCCGAGGACAAGAAATATGTATTGATGAACGTCCCGACGGACAAGCTCAGTGAAATCATCGAAGTGCTTCCGGGCATGAAGAGTCCTACGGTGATGCCGTTGGCTCAAGAAGGTTGGAGTTCGGTACATACCGTGCTCGACCAGAAGTGCTTCTGGAAAATCATCGAGAAGCTGAAAGCACTCGGCGCAGAAGGTATCCTGGTGCTTCCGATTGAGAAAATGATATTATAACCCTCTGATTATGAAAAAGATTCTTTACCCCGATAGAAAGGATTGGGCAGAACTCCTGAAACGTCCTACCCAAGACGTGAGCACGCTTTTTGAAAACGTCAGCGCGATTTTGAAAAACGTGAAGGCGAATGGTGACCATGCCGTACTCGATTACGAAGAGCAATTCGACAAGGTGAAGCTCGATTCTTTAGCTGTGACTCCCGAAGAAATGAAGGAGGCTGAAGCCCAGGTACCCATTGAACTGAAGGTTGCCATTCTGTTGGCACAACGCAACATCTATACTTTCCACAAGAAGCAGAAGTTCGAAGGCAAGAAGGTGGAAACGATGGAAGGCGTGACTTGTTGGCAAAAGGCAGTGGGCATCGAGAAAGTCGGTTTGTATGTTCCTGGTGGAACGGCTCCGCTTTTCTCTACCGTGCTGATGCTGGCGGTGCCGGCTCGCATTGCCGGATGCAAGGAAATCGTCCTTTGTACTCCTCCGAACAAGGAAGGCAAAATCCATCCGGCCATCCTCTATGCGGCTCAGGTATCGGGTGTAAGCAAGATATTCAAGGCGGGTGGCGTGCAGGCCATCGGTGCCATGGCATACGGCACGGAAAGCATTCCGAAGGTTTATAAGATTTTCGGTCCGGGCAATCAGTATGTGATGGCGGCCAAGCAGATGGTGTCCATCCACGATGTGGCGATTGATATGCCGGCAGGTCCGTCGGAAGTGGAAGTGATTGCGGATGAAACTGCTAATCCGGCTTTCGTTGCAGCCGACCTTCTTTCGCAGGCCGAGCATGGATTGGACAGCCAGGTGGTAATGGTTACGACTTCCGAGAAGTTGCTTGGTGAAGTGGAATACGAAGTGCAGCATCAGTTGTCCCGTTTGCCACGTTGGCAGATTGCAGAAAAGTCCCTGGAAAACAGTAAGCTGATATTGGTGAAGGATATGCAAGAAGCCATCGAACTAACCAACGAATATGCTCCTGAACATTTGATTATCGAAACCAAGGATTATATGGAATTGGCAGAAAAGGTGGTGAATGCAGGTTCTGTCTTCTTGGGTTCTTATACTCCGGAAAGTGCGGGTGACTATGCATCGGGCACCAACCATACCTTGCCGACCAATGGTTATGCCAAGGCGTATAGTGGTGTGAGCCTGGATAGCTTTATCCGCAAGATTACGTTCCAGGAAATCAATCGTGAAGGTATTCAGAATATCGGTCCGGCTATCGAAGTGATGGCGGCCAATGAACAATTGGATGCGCACAAGAATGCGGTGAGTGTCCGTTTAGCAAGTTTGAAGTAATATGAGAAGTTTGAAAGAATTGACACGACCGAATGTGTGGGCACTGAAGCCTTACTCATCGGCACGTGATGAATATAGTGGAGCGGAGGCATCGGTATTCCTTGATGCCAACGAGAATCCGTACAACACCCCGAACAACCGTTATCCAGACCCGTTGCAACGGGATTTGAAGGCGTTGATTGCGCCACTCAAGGGAGTGAAGGAAGAAAATATCTTCTTGGGCAATGGCAGTGATGAAGCTATTGACCTGATTTTCCGTGCGTTCTGTCAGCCGGGAGTGGATAACGTAGTAGCCATTGAACCTACTTATGGCATGTACAAGGTATGTGCCAATGTGAATGATGTGGAGTATCGACCGATGTTGCTTGATGTGTATTATCAGATGAAGGCAAGCGCTTTGATGTCTGCTATCGATGAATACACCAAGGTGATGTTCCTTTGTTCGCCTAACAATCCGACCGGCAATAGCATGTGCCGTAAGGAAATCGAGTCGTTGTTGAACCGCTTTGATGGATTGGTGGTGGTGGATGAAGCGTACATTGATTTTTCCAGCTCGGAATCGTTGTTGAAGGATTTGGATAAGTATCCGAACTTGATTGTCTTGCAGACCTTCTCGAAGGCATGGGGATGTGCGGCTATCCGTCTTGGTATGGCATTTGCATCGCCCGAAATCATTGCCATCTTCAATAAAATCAAGTATCCGTATAATGTAAACCGCCTGACTCAGGAAGAAGCAATCAAGGTTTTGAAACACCCGGAACAAATTCAGGCATGGGTGGATACGTTGCTCGAAGAGCGTACCCGTGTGATGAAGGAGTTTGCCCAATTGCCGTGTTGCATCCGAGTATTCCCGACTGATGCCAACTTCTTCTTGGCAAAGGTGTATGAAGCGACACAGATTTATGATTACCTGGTGAGCGAAGGCATCATTGTCCGCAACCGTACCCATGTGGCTTTGTGTAACGATTGTTTGCGTATCACCATCGGTACAAAGGAAGAAAATGATGCTTTGTTGGAGGCCTTAAGCAAGATTGAAATCGAATGAAAAAGGTATTGTTCATAGATAGGGACGGAACTCTTGTTATCGAACCACCCATTGATTATCAACTTGATGCGTATGAGAAGTTGGAGTTCTATCCGAAGGTGTTCCGCAATTTGAGCTTCATCCGTAGCAAACTGGATTTTGAGTTTGCGATGGTGACCAATCAGGATGGTTTGGGTACATCGTCTTTTCCGGAGGATACTTTCTGGCCGGTGCACAACCTCGTGATGAAGACCTTGGAGAACGAAGGTATCCATTTTGATGAAGTGTTCATCGACCGTAGTTTCCCCGAAGACTATGCACCGACACGCAAGCCTCGCACCGGTATGTTGGGTAAGTATCTGAACAATCCCGAATACGATTTGGCAGGTAGTTTTGTGATTGGCGACCGATATACGGATGTGGAATTGGCGAAGAACCTTGGTTGCAAGGCTATTTACTTGCAGGATGACAAGTCCAAGTTGGTAGAAAAAGGATTGGAAGAATATTGTGCATTGGCAACCAAAGATTGGGATGAGATTGCTGAGTTCCTTTTTGCCGGTGAGCGTATAGCAGAGGTTCGTCGTACTACGAAAGAAACTGATATATATATAAAGGTGGATCTGGACGGAAGCGGAAAGTGCGATATCTCGACCGGTTTGGGTTTCTTCGATCACATGTTGGAACAGATAGGCAAGCATGGAAGCCTCGATTTGACTATCCGAGTGAAAGGTGATTTGGAAGTGGACGAACATCATACCATCGAAGATACGGCTTTGGCGTTGGGTGAATGTCTGGCGAAGGCCTTGGGCGATAAACGAGGCATCGAACGCTATGGATATTGCTTGCCGATGGACGATTGCCTTTGTCAAGTGGCATTGGACTTCGGAGGACGTCCGTGGCTGGTATGGGATGCTGAGTTCCATCGTGAAAAGATAGGAGAGATGCCGACGGAAATGTTCCTTCATTTCTTTAAGTCACTCAGCGATGCAGCCAAGATGAATCTCAATATCAAGGCGGAAGGTCAGAACGAGCATCACAAGATAGAAGGTATTTTCAAGGCGTTGGCACGCGCCATCAAGATGGCAGTGAAACGCGACATTTATCATTTTGAAGTTCCTTCCAGTAAAGGAAGTTTATAATAAAGAAAAGGGAGTCTATTCGGACTCCCTTTATTTGATTATAACTCTTCACATTCTTTCAACCAAAGTGTAGCGCAAGCATCGCTCGGCATACGCCAATCGCCACGTGGACTCAATCCTACAGAGCCAACCTTCGGACCGTCCGGCAAGCAGGAACGCTTGAATTGCTGCATGAAGAAACGGCGGCAGAAGGTGGTGAGCCACTTCTTGATAGTCTCTTCATTGTATTCTCCGCGGAAGGCAGTGCATGCCAGGAAGAAAATCTTCGACGGGCGGAAGCCGAAACGCAGGAAGTGGTAGATGAAGAAGTCGTGCAATTCGTACGGACCTACCAAATCTTCGGTTTTCTGCTTGATGTTTCCCTGTTCGTCGGCAGGAATCAGTTCCGGGCTGATGGGTGTATCTACAATGTCCAGCAACGTGTTGCGCGATTCATGGTCCATTCCGTTCATGGCTACCCAGCTGACCAGGTGCTTCACCAGTGTCTTCGGGATGCTGGCGTTCACGCCGTACATCGACATGTGGTCGCCGTTGTAGGTAGCCCAACCCAAAGCCAGTTCCGAGAGGTCGCCTGTGCCGATAACCATGGCATTCACCTTGTTGGCATAGTCCATCAGGATTTGCGTACGTTCGCGGGCCTGTCCGTTTTCGTAAGTCACGTCATGCTTGGTCATGTCGTGGCTGATGTCGCTGAAGTGCTGGATACAGGCTTCCTTGATGCTGATTTCCTTGGTAGTGATTCCTAGCGAAGCCATTAAGTGCAAGGCATTGTTGTAAGTACGGTCCGTTGTTCCGAATCCCGGCATGGTGATACCGATGATACCCTTGCGCGAGAGTCCCAGCTTGTCGAATGTCTTGACGCATACCAGCAAGGCCAGTGTAGAGTCCAGACCGCCGGAGATACCCACTACCGCCGTCTTGCAATTGGTGTGTACCAGTCGCTTGGCCAATCCCATGACCTGAATTTCGAAGATTTCCTCGCAGCGTTGGTTCATGATGTCGCCCTTCGGCACGAACGGCAGTGCATCGATGGTGCGGGTCAATATCAAGTCGCGTTGGTTCACTAGTTCGGTGCTCACGTGTGTGGCTGTTTCGCCCTTGCAGGCCGCCTTGTTGGTGGTGAAGATGGTATTGGTACGTCGTTCGCTGCGTATCTTTTCCACGTCAATTTCGCTGATGATGAGCTGTTCCTTCAGCGAGAAACGTTCGGCAGCAGCCAGTATCGAGCCGTTTTCGGCTATCCATCCGCAGCCTCCGAACACCACGTCGGTGGTCGATTCTCCGAAGCCGCATGAGCTCAATACATACCCGCTCAGGCAACGTGCCGACTGTTGTTCCACGAGCGATTGCAGGTAAGCATACTTGCCGATGCTTTCGGTGCTGGCCGACGGGTTGAAGATGATTTCAGCTCCTTGCAAAGCCAGTGAAGAGCTGGGTGGAACCGGTGCCCAGAGGTCGCTGCCTATTTCGATGCCGAAGCAAGTCTCGGCCGTATCGAACAGCAGGCTGGAGCCGAAAGGCACGTTTTGTCCGCACAGGCGGATGTGCGTGTCGGTATGTGTGGTGGCCGGTGCAAACCAGCGTTGTTCGGCACATTCCTTGTGGTCCGGAAGGTATGTTTTCGGGACTACTCCCAAAATTTTTCCCTTTTGCAGGGCGATGGCGCAGTTCATCAGGGTAGCGTTGACCACTACGGGCATTCCTACAATCGAGATGATGTCCATTTGTCGGGTGTTGTTCATAATCTGCATCAGTGCAATTTCGGCTTCTTCCAGCAGGAGGGTCTGTCCGAAGAGGTCGGCACACGAATATCCGGTGATGCACAGTTCGGGGAAGACGATGATTTGCACACCCTTGCCATCGGCGATGGCTATCTGAGTATCAATCTGTTGAGCGTTGAATTTGCAATCCGCCACCTTCACTGCGGGGATGGCGCTTGCTACTTTTACAAAACCATATTTCATACGTTCCTATATATAATATGTTACTATGCTGCAAAAATAATCATTCCTGCGAAAAAAAAGAAAAAAATATTCATCCAAATGTTTGCTACATCACAAAAAGTGTTTATCTTTGCAACAGAAAATTAAATGTAACGATTACAAATCTGAAAGAGTGGTATTATGAGAACGTATGATTACTTGTTGAGTTTTAATGTAAAACCTTCTGTACAGCGAATGGCCATCATGGATTATTTGCTGGCACATCGCACGCATCCTTCCATCGAGGAGATTTATTTGGCCTTGTGCGACGATATTCCTACTCTTTCGAAGACTACTGTTTACAATACCCTGAAGCTGTTTGTGGAACACGGTGCCGCCCAGATGCTCACCATCGACGAAAAGAATGTGTGCTATGACGGCGACATCTCGCTCCATGCCCATTTCCTGTGCAAGAAGTGCAACAAGATTTTCGACCTTCCCGCACCGGCCATGGACGAGCAGGTGAACCGGATGAAGAACGAAGGCTTCCAGATGGAAGAGATGCACTACTATTACCGGGGTGTTTGTCCGCACTGCAAGCAGCAGGAAGAAGAACAGGCGAATTGAAATTTAACTAATGAAATATTGACTAACTGATAAAATTTAAGAAGATTATGGCAAAATTTATTTGTACCGTTTGCGGTTATATTCACGAAGGTGATGCAGCTCCTGAAAAGTGTCCGTTGTGTAAGGTTCCGGCCAACAAGTTCAAGGAAATGGAAGAAACAGAAGGCGGCTTGCAGTTTGCTGACGAACACGTGATTGGCGTAGCCAAGGGTTGCGACGAAGAAATGATCAAGGACTTGAACAACCACTTCATGGGCGAATGTACAGAAGTTGGTATGTATTTGGCTATGAGCCGTCAGGCCGACCGCGAAGGCTATCCTGAAATTGCCGAAGCTTTCAAGCGTTACGCATGGGAAGAAGCTGAACACGCTGCCAAGTTTGCAGAATTGTTGGGCGATGTAGTTTGGGATACCAAGACTAACGTAGAAAAGCGTATGAACGCTGAATGCGGTGCTTGCGAAGACAAGAAGCGCATTGCTACCCGCGCTAAGCAGTTGAACCTCGATGCTATTCACGACACAGTTCATGAAATGGCTAAGGACGAAGCTCGCCATGGCAAGGGATTCGAAGGATTGTATAACCGTTACTTCAAGAAGTAATACTTTTATTATTTTTTTCATGTGGGTGGGTGTGTAGTGATACGCATCCACTTTTTTTGTGTTCAGTTCATCAGAAAGTGTTATCTTTGTCGTGGAAAACCAAAAACAGAAAGGATATGAAGAAAAAGAAGAAGAACAAGGGAGTTCTGTCGAAGCTATGTATAGGGCTGCTGATGCTGGTGGCGGCCTATTTCTTTACCCAAGGCGAACTGCCCTTGAAGGAACTGCCCGCCTTGAAGGAATCGCTGAAGGAACTGTCGTCGTTGGGCGACCTTGCTCTGCCGTTCGGCGAGGCTTCTCCGGTGGGAACGGAAATCGTGCAGTCCTCGCAGAACCTGGAAATTCCTGCCTCGGCCAAGCATGGTAACCATCCTGTGTTGCGACGTTCCAACTATACGCTTTCTTTCAACAAGGAGACAAACCTGCCCAACTGGGTGGCGTGGCGCTTGGACAAGAAGAAGCTGGCAGAACGGGTAAGCCGCGACCGCTACAAGTTCATTGCCGACCCCGACATGAAGGGGAAGAATGCCGTAGTGACTCAGGACTATGCCCGGAGCGGATACGACCG
>JAEIGA010015777.1_pt1 | contig 11497 bp, 1 predicted proteins | sample 9270691 | NCBI WGS metagenome assembly JAEIGA01 (sample SAMN17057246, study PRJNA624740) | gut metagenome | biome: biome; isolation source: fecal sample | host: Bos grunniens | place: China: Xizang | collected 2019
AATAATGAAAATGTGTAGGTAGCTATTCATATAGCTATCCGAAACATTTTAATTCATTATTATAACAAAAAACAAAAAAATAAGAAAAAACAAGAATTTTAACATTAAGAATAAAAACCTAAAAGTCCGCCAAGTCCCAAAATTTTATGTTTTTGAATTTTTGCTTGTTTCTTTTTTGCACCACACAGGCCGAATCTCCAGTGCCTGGCGAGCACGTGGTGCAAATTTCGAGCGAAAACGACGAAATTTCAAATTTTCGATGGAATAATAAGGACGAGATTTTTTTCGAAACCAGCCAAATTTTCGCGCTCTACGATGTACGTGGATATGATAAACTTTTTTTCAAGGAAAAAGGCGCGAAATTCAAAAATTCGAAATTAATCTCGTCGATCGAACAAATTTTAAACGAAATACCGAAAAATACGCAATCATCATTAGAATCCAACAACACACACAAAATTTCAACAAAAAATACCAAACAATTTGCAAATTATTTCGCACAAATTAAAAAACAATTTTTCAACAAAACTCACACCATTAGCAAATCAATAGACCTACTCACAGAATGCAAAATATTGGTCACAGATAGTAGGTCAAAACAGCAGATTATGATGAGACACCCCCTGGATAAACATAAAATTTCATCCAATAGACAAATTTTTAACAATATTATAAAATTAACAAAATCACTTAAAAATATATCGAAGGATATATATGCAAACAAACTAGCAAACATCTTAAATTTCAACTTCTTAAAATTACTGCAAAATACTAATTTTATTAAAATTAGTCACTTTTCAAATATCCAGGAGATTAACAAATGTAAACCAAAAGAAATAAGGTTTACAAAATGCAACAGACACTGTTCAGACGACGATTTTATATTTACAGAAGATTATATTCATGTGTCTGTTGCATGCCGCACAGTAATCAAAAAATTATTAAATTCATATATAAATGGGGGGTGTTCCCATAGCGAGCCTAGGGAGCACTTGAATAAAAAATTAATATGCCAATCCCCCACCGGTGCGGCTTTAAATTATACCGTCCCAATGCAGATATTGGTGGTTCCGAAGGCTGAAGGGGCTATTGGAAGGGACGAAGAGTCGGCTAGTACAGTGGAAAAAACACAGAATTTGCAAAATTATGTGCTATATTATGTACAGACAGGGGGGTACCTCCCTATCGTAATATATAGTAAAAAATCCCTGTTTAGTTTGGGAGAAACTAGCGACTATAAAAACCTGGACTATTCAGGGTCTTCAAGTATGGGGTTATTCGACGAATGGATAACTAAAATTAACGCTATGCTCTTAAATAAGAGATTTAAATATGTCACGTTTGCAAATTATGTCACTTTTACAGATGCAAGAAGAAGATCTGAAGATGAAGGAAGAAGAAGATTTGCAGAAGAAGGAAGAAGAAGATTTGAAGAAGAAGGAAGAAGAAGATCTGAAGAAGAAGGAATAATTAATCATAAACACTCACACAGTGTTTTAGGAAAAGTGACAGGTCTTACTAACATACCTGTCAGAAAATGGATTAAATGTATTGAATTTATATTTGTGCTTTATTATATACAAAACTCAATATCACAGTTCATACAACAATATATCAAAGAATTAATAATAAATGAAATCTTCAAGATTATAGCAAGTAAAGTTCACAAAAACAAAATATCACATTTTCTCACTTTCTTGCTTTTATACACATATTATCTCATTACAAATCGAATCACACCATTTAATGCAATTATTAACTTAATCATTATAAGCATTCAAAAATTGAATACCATTGAAACAAAAAGTACAATTTTTGACACCTTAAGTAAAAAATATTATGATATTTTTAAAGACAAATTTAAGGTTAAACAACAGCCAAGATCTAAAAATAAATCATACAATAACAAGAATAGAAATGGAATAAAACGTGTATATAACGCAAAAGTCAAAAATTATAAGGCAGAACATAGAGAAATTATACACAATGAAAATGATAATATCGCGGATATTACACACAAAGAAATGAATAAAGGCAAAATGGCAATAGTAAGATTTATCATTGATAATGTATACAATGATCAAGATAATGACTTCTGTTATACAAAGATTATGTTGTATAAAACACTGAATATACATAATTTTGTCATAACCAGCATTGACATTAGATATATTGACAGAAGATTAATAATAGAAGTTTACACATCAATAGAAGAAGGCAGTGCACTGCTAAATACATTACAAAATATAGGCATTGCAGAATTCTACTATGAAGAAATAGAGGAATTCTTAGATGAAGAATATTTATCACAATTAGAAGAGGAAAAAATGGAACTCATGTCCAGTGAGGAAACAATATATATCAAAAAATACACTTGGACAGACAGGAACAAACTAGAAACACTAGAATCCATTAACTCATGGGCCTGCAAAGAGGTTAGATTAATCAGCATACCCAGCATTCTAGTATCAAAAATCGAAATTGACGACGTAAAAAGATATTATGAAGGAATGTATAATATTATGTCCATTCCTACAGATGTAAACTTCACAGTCATTGAAAACTTAGAAGATACAGAATACTATAAGATACTCATCAATGAATCAGATTGCGTTAATTTCCTTAAAGACGCAATCACATACAATATTCCATGTAAATTCGAAGATAATTTAACCATCGATGAAAACAACATAGAAGAAACTATATATCATATGCTCAATAACAAAGCTGTTAAGAGCCTATGGAATAGAAATTGTACAATATACAACATGAAAGAAGCAAATATGGAACTCAGTTTCACCACAGCAATAGAAAATGTTAATACAGAAGAAGAAATAAAGACGGAAATTTATGAAACTATCAACATTAATAGTTTCGTTATTATTGACATTGAACTAGACACTATGATACCAAACTACAAAGTCACAGGTAGTGCAAAGTATGGAGACTTTGATAGTATCAAAGAAATTCTCAATAGCAGAGGAATAGATGTACATATCAATGGTACAACATTAGTAAATATAGAAAAACTTTCCCAAGAAAAAAGCGAATACACTAAGAACAAAATATGCATCATGGATTCACAATTCATTATTGATAACATTTATTATGATGCAGAACTCGAATATACATTGACTAAAATAATGATATATAAAACTATTGATAATAAAAACTATTATATTAAAAATATAAATGACGAAGAAAACAACAAAATTAAAATTACCATTAGTCATTTAGCAAAATATTCCGAAGATATCAATAGTAATATAAATAACAACGGATTCGCTTTAATAAACAGTTCGGTATCAGAACACTCATGGAACAATAAAGAAATTGCAGAATATAATAATAATATCAAACAAAGGATATTATTAATGAAGAATGAACACTGGGAAGAAACTCAAAAATATAAATGGACAAAAAGTGCAAAAGAAAAGGCCATAGAAGAAATAACGAAAAAGGAATGCAATAAGAAAGTCTTCATATCAATACCAACCAATAACATTCAGCTCAATACACCAACTAACAAACTAGAAGAAATGCAGTTATACAGAAGAATTATTGAGCACTTTATTAACTTGGACCTCACAATTGAAGAATTTATAACTGAAGAAAACATTCTTAAAATTGCTATCTATTATAAAGATATAAACTTATTCTTAAGAATAGCAATAAACAATAATATCCCATTCACAATAAACGAAGAGTTTCATATCACAGAAGAAAACATGGATACTGAAGTTCACAAGATGCTAAACATTGTATCGATAAAAGAATCTTTCAATTATAAGACAACAAAAAGGAATAAATTTAATAACATTTATGCTTGCACATACACAATCAACAATGAAGATGAGCAAGACATTAATAAGATAATTGAAAAGGTATACAACACATTACATGAGGTCAACTTCTTTATTACAGATACAAAGTATACCATAGAAAACAAACAATATATAATCAATATTCTTATCGATAAAGAAAATGTTATGAAGCTAATAGCATCAAAATACATTGATAGCGGACAAGTTCATATCAATAACACTATCAGATATTGTAGGGAACACGACAAATTACTCATAGAAGGTGAGAAAGTGGGATACCTATTAAAGAAACATCCAACAAATGTAATAAGATTATATTGTACATTCAAATACATGAAATTTGTTGAAGACGACAATTCTAATGAAGAACTACGATACATTATAAACAAGATAATTGAAAACAATGGTGGAATCATAGAAGAAATTAATAAAGATAATAACGAGGTCAAGAACAACATTTCAATACTAGTATTACCAGAACTAGAAAAAGATCTAATTAGTACATTAAATACATTTAACATTGAAGTTACAAAAACTGAAAAGACCATTCATATGATATCAGGCAAGGATATAAGTAACATGAAACATGCAATATTCAGAGAAGATACAAAATTAAACAATAGTAATGTAGATATCCTCAACAATCATACCATTAAAGAAGAAATGAATCTGGTAAAGATACACATCAAACCAGAAAACTTTATAAAAAGACCACCTAACAATATAAAGGAGATACTAACAATAATTAGAACTTTCATGGAAATTGACCTCAAGCACAACATAACAATCTTAGAATACAACAGTAAACTAGAAGTGATTGTAATAGTATTCAATGCCATACATATAAATGACATCTTTGGCAAGCTAACTAAAAGAAACATTATATTCTCAAACGAAGATACCATCAAAGTATCAAAGGAAAATATAAATATATTAAAACAGAAAATAGATGACAATAACACTATTAAAAGATGCATCAAAGCATTAAAATTAAATAAGGCTGAAGTGAACACAAAAATCAAATGTATGATAAAGTTTTCATATAATATTCCGATATTTAAACCACTTGAATATTTCTATATTAAAAACTGTAATTCCAATGTTGTCATCTTTGAAACAATTTGTGAAGAGAACAACGTAACAATGAGAGGGTATTGCAACTGGAAGGATATCATGGAGATGTTGAAAGTTAACACAATAAAGGACATGCAAATCTTTATTGAGGAAAACATCAACCTTAATGAAGAAGAAGAAGAAAAATATATAGAATATCATAAGGAAAAAGAAAAGATTATCAAGGAAAAAATAGAAATCGAATTCAAACCACAAAAAACACACAAGTGGGATCCTATAACATATGAAATAATTAGAGGTTATTGTAGTACTAACACACAAACAGATGACATCATCACAACTGACTACAATAATAACATATGTAAAGTAAATATAGGAACAGAAACAATATCCGAAAAGGGTGGCATGCTAAGAAATAGAAACACATATAGCATAAAATGCAGGCAACCGAAAAAAGGTAAAGAACAAAATATATGTTTCAACTACCCATTAGTTAAAATAACTACAGAATTTAAATCAAATCATGTTGGGCTTGAAAATGGGTCTGCTAAATGTTACATGAATTCGCTTGTACAAGCATTAGCAAACATTAAAATACTCACAGACAGTATTAACGCTGCAAATGTAGAAGGTGATAATATAAATAACACCCTTAAGATCATCCTAAACACACTCAATATTAGAGAAAACATTAATGGCAGTTTCTTCATGGATCTAAATGATACAAACATATTCAGAGAATTAAACTGTATACCAATCATACAATCAGATCCAGCAGAAGTATTGTCCATACTACTTAACAAGATAGGTGATGTTAACAATACAATAAATGAGCTGTTTAACTTCACTGAATATAAATATCAACACAGCAACGGAACAAACTCAATAACCAATTGTAACACATTAATTATAAGTCCAAACTTAAATCTAGAATCCATCATAGAGGATACAAAGCTTGACAAGCTCATTAATGATCAACTATTAGTAACAGAAGTTTTAGAAGATCAAGATTCAACGATAACAACTAGATTGGACATAAATTGCCCAATATTATGCATTAAAATCAGAAGGCAAAACTATAATGGTGACAAAAACATGATCAAAATTAACATAAAAAAGAAGATTAATATACAAAATAACATATACATGTTAAGAGCGATAATTTGTCACCACGGTAATAAGGTTCAACACGGACACTACACAACATACACGTTTGAAGATAAGGATACATTTCACATTAATGACATGGAAATTAAGAAAACCAATATAGCCATTAATCACGCATATGTATCATGTGACAATATAACAGACACAGGTAGAGCTACTATGGTATTCTATGAAAGAGTTGAAACATTCACAGAACAACAAAATACAATACAATCAACTCAGATTGAAGATAATCAAAGGGATCAGGAAAATACCAATAGTAATATATCCGATAACATAGAAGCAATTAAAGAAAGTGACATCCCTGACATTAACATTCTTAACAACTACATTAAACATGAATTAAGAGGATGTAACACACCGGAAAGTTATATGAGTTTCCTTAACAGATTACTACAGGAATATAACTCATATTTAATGAAATATCCTAATTACCATATAGATGAAAGAACAAAACATATAAATATTATCACAATGTCACTCATAAGAGGAAAATATGTCCGACACAAAGATGAAAAATTGTGCGGATATCCAAACTGCAAAGAATTAGCAACGAGCGGCAGCGGAAGAGCGGCACATTGGGCGAAAACACATCAAAACATAAAATACCCCGAACACAATTTATTTGAAGAAATATTCGAAATACTAGGGGTAGACATTGTAACCAACTTTGAATCTAACAATAGATTTGGTAATATTAAGTGTCCACTATTCAAATGTCCGTGTGCAGAGTGTAATCAAGCCCTACACAAACCAGGTAAACTCTTGGATCACATAAGAAGTGTACACAAGGAAGACTACAATAGGGTTATGAATTTATCACATGTTCATAAGATCCTATATTTACTAAATCACTATAACAAGCCTCTAATAATGGATAACTTATTATACAAAGGTAAAGCTATACAATGCAAATTATGCGGATGGTGCTCAACCAATAAAATAGGGGCAAGTAACCACATTTCCGTCCAACACAGAGAAATTAAAAACGGAAAAGACTTCATAATAAGGGATGTCTCAATATATTACACTTTTTACCCAAGAGATGGAACCAGTATCTCACCATTCATTGGAACTAATGGAGAAAACAATGACACCTACTTCATAAAGGATATAAGTGATGAAAACAATGCAGTATTATCTAAAGAAGAAATACTAAATATTACATCAACATCAACTTCAACTATAGATGACAATATTAACAATGAGGTTGAAAACACATCGACAAATCAAGAATTAACTATTATAGAGGATAGAGAGGATGCTATGGACACACAGAACATAGATATCGATGCTACAATAGAAAACAACAATCCTATCAACTATCAACAAGACGAAAATGAAGTAATTGTAAATCCTTATCCAATCACTCAAAATGATAGGGATGTCATTGCAACAAATGAAGAAACAAAAGAATTTTTATCAGAAGAAGCTATCAAACTAGCTAAATATTGGCACAACAAATACTATAACATGCAAGAATCAATCCCTAAATACAAAGAAAGCAATAAGAAAGCACTTAGGGAAGCTATGAAAAATACAATCAAAAATGAAATAATGCCAATACTATATAACATCGAGAAGAAGGAAATCTCAGAAGAAGATAACCCAATGGAAGTTATTAATGGTTGCCTATGCTATTGCTTCCATACCATTACTGAAAACACAAAGAAAGCTCTAGGTATACTCAGTAATGGAAAGAGAAAGACTAATAAGGAAAAGTATTCATTTGAGGAAATAATACAACAAAAAAGAAATGGGACAGATGCTGGAAGAATGATCATTAAAGACATTTCACAAATTAGACAACATAGAGAAGAAGGGTTAGAAGATGGTGTACTGCAAAACAAGGAAGATACCATAATAAATAACATACTACAACTTACTAATGACCTATCCAAAGATATGCAGAAGACAATATTTGGAACCAACAAAATTACACGCAAACATGTCATAGATGCTGTGAATAACATCATTAATCTAAATGAGGAAACAAACATCATACAGTACATTGACCATGCAGATAATGACATTGACAACATGGTGAAAAAGAAGAAGAAATATGCAATCAAAAAGATGAGAGATCTTTTCAGATTGAGTCCAAAAAGGGCAATGAAATATTACATTGATACACACACATCTCCCAACTGCCCAATTGATATCAACGAGATTAAAGAAGAACTGTCTGCAAGATGGCAACCGGTGCACTTCATGAAGATGGAAGACTCGAAGGAATGGGAAATTGTACACAAACTAAAAGATGAAGACAAAATTTACATTATCAATAAAATGCAACAAAAGGAAACATTCCTTCAAGTCATTAAATCCAGAGATATTACTAGTGCACACGGAACAGATGGAATTGGATACTGGGCATTGAAGTTAAACCCAGAATTAGGAAGCGAAATGATGGTATCAATATCAAAAACCATCATTAAATACGGATTCATGCCTACAACATGGCAATCATCTAGGACAATTCTCCTATATAAGAAAGGAGACGAGAACAGTCTCAACAATTGGAGACCACTTACCATTGCATCATGCCTATATAGAATATGGACCTGTGCTCTAGCATCATGTATTCAAGACATAAACAGGTCATTCACGAAATTATTCGATGAAAATCAGAAAGGTTTCATTAAAGGCATAGATGGATGCTTGGAACACAGTAACATGATCACAGAAGCTATATGTGATGCGAATAGAAGGCATAAGGACATATACATAACATCACTGGACCTTAAAGATGCATTTGGATCAGTCCCACATGACTACATTAAATATGTGCTGGAAGAAATGAACTTCCCAGAGGAAATTAGGAATTTAATTGAATACTCCTATGACAACGGCACAACTAGAGTCAGAATAGGCAGCACAGAATCAGACACAATCAATATCAAGAAAGGTGTCAAACAAGGTTGTCCAGTTTCACCACTAATATTCAATTTCTGCATGAATCCTTTGTTAACAAAAATTGACAAAGAAGGTGAAGGATACTATATTGATGAAACATGCAAATTATCAATCCAAGCATATGCAGATGACATAGTTATATTTGCAAGCACAAGAGAAGGAATGCAAAGGAACCTTAACATTGTCAACGAGTTCCTTAATTATGCAAGAATACAGGTAAATGCAAACAAATGCCACTCTATCTCATATGTATACAGAAATAAAAATAGAATATATGAAGATGATCCATTCTTCATTAATGGCGAAGAAATACCAGTGAGCACACTAGCAGAGAGCATAGAATACCTTGGCATAGATGCAACAACAACAAATAAGATCAGAAGAGAAGGTGCAATGGTAGCAATCAATGAAACATGCAACCTAATTCAAAAAATAGGTAACTCTGATTTAACACTGAATCAGAAGATTTATGCTATCAAAACATTTGCAATCCCGCAGTTGGACTACATCATGATAAATAAAAGAATGGAAAATAAGACTGCGGACAACATTGATAGACTAATCAGAGCGGTAATAAACAAACACATGAAGGGAACAAAATTACCTGTCAGTTTATTCTACACGCACTGGAAAGACGGTGGCTTTTCAATACTCAAATTGAAAGACAGAGCTTTATGTCTCAGAATCAAGACATTCATGGCATTATACAACTCTAGATCTATTAAAACAAAGAAGATCATGAGATGCTTTGTGGAAGCAGAGAAGAAACATAGGAACATCAATACAATTGACAACAATGAAGATGAAATATTCCTAGACTGGAAAATTGATGATCATATGAAAAGGGGCACAGATACTATAACTATACACGCCCTGAAGGCTATGAAGAAAATGAACATAACAATGAAGATAGATCCTACAACACATGATGGCGTTGCTAGAGTCAAAACAATATTCAAGAAGAATTGCAGCACAAACATATCAAGTATCCCAGATGAGATCATTGGAGAATCATCAACAGACTTCATAGAGACATCCATAGCTAAAGATCTCATGAAGATATCAACAAGAAATGTTAGAGAATTCCACAGGAATGAACTATGCTCTAACCTCGCAATAGGCCACTCGTTCATTAATATTAAAAATGCAGCATATGCAAATAAGTTCATAGGCAGTTACAAACATGAACTCAATGACAACATAGCCTCATGGATCATCAAAGCTAGATGTAACCGGTTGTTCACAGGTGCACTAGCACTTAAAACAGGTATTAATCCAGAAGCAGCACCAAGATGTCCATATTGCAAAGCATTAGGAGATGATACACTAGCACACAGAATAAATGGATGTGTGCAAAGCAGAAGAGAGCAAACTAAGAGGCACAATAACATCCAAAACACTATACTACAGTATATGAAGGATAGACTGGGTAGTAACATGAGATACAGAACAAATGCTACCCTAAACATCGAAGGCAAACATATTAATGAGAAATTTGATACACTAAAGCCTGATATCATTGCCTTCGACAATAAAAGAATCATCATGGTAGAATTCAGTTGTCCATATGACAATATTGGCAGAGAAGGTAGTACACTAGAAAAGGTATACAATGATAAAGCTAATAAGTACTTAGAATTAGCTGAGGAATGCAAGAAAGTGTACAAGAAAGATGTTCATATATATACAATTATTGTATCATCATTAGGTGCAATATATGAAAGAAGCATAAACGACATTAAAGGCTTATTAAACATTAATAATAAGTCCGACAAAAAGCTCCTAGAGACCATAATGAGAAGAATATCATTATCAGCATGCATTGGTTCATACTTCATATATAACAAACTATGCTTTAAAGAATACATTGTCGACACAAAAGACAATACCAAGAAAGGAGACATAACTAACGACTTCGAAGAAGAAGAAGATGATGATGATGATGATGACCAACCGCAGGAAGAAGAGGACCAGTTACAAGATGAAGATAAATCACAGGAAGAAGAAGAGCAGCAAGAAGGAGGTAACAGTTCAGATATTGATTCAGAAGAAGAGCAACAACATGAAGAAGAGGACAGTTCAGACATGGGTTCAGAAGAAGAGCAGCAAGCAGAAGAAGTTCAAGAAGAGAGTTCCATGGTTCAATTGACAAATAGTGCTTACTCAATCAGTGAAGTGCGAAGAGAAGAGGTGACGAGGGGAGTAAGCACGAACGAGGCTCACGCTCGTTTAAAGGTTCGCCATGAACCTTGTTTCAACATCTATTAGCACAACACACAAGGTGCTATAATAATGAAAATGTGGAGGTAGCTATTCACATAGCTATCCGACACATTTAATTCATTATTATAACTAACTCAGATATAAGAAAGGATGAGTTATAACATTTAGAATAAAGATTTAAAAGTCCGCCAAGTCCCAAAATTTTATGTTTTTGAATTTTTGCTTGTTTCTTTTTTGCACCACACAGGCCGAATCTCCAGTGCCTGGCGAGCACGTGGTGCAAATTTCGAGCG
>JAEIGA010015778.1_pt1 | contig 11497 bp, 10 predicted proteins | sample 9270691 | NCBI WGS metagenome assembly JAEIGA01 (sample SAMN17057246, study PRJNA624740) | gut metagenome | biome: biome; isolation source: fecal sample | host: Bos grunniens | place: China: Xizang | collected 2019
CGAAAGCCTTCCTCCTCTGTGCCGTATATTCCGCCAACCAAAAGATCCCCCGCGCTTACCGCCTCGCCTATGTCAACTGCCACCTTGCCTCTTGTGTCCTCAAAATATTCTATTATGCCCTCTCTCTCGGCAACAAGGTTTGCCGCCGTCATATGCTCGGTGTCCTCTATTATCTCTCGCTCTCTTATCTCGACCTCGGCAACAGTTCCTCTTACGTTAATAGTTATCCAGGATATATCGTCGGAAATAATAAGCACTCTGTTTTCTATTACGTCGGTGTCAAGTCCACGGTAAAAGCAGCCTACCTCAAAGCCGCACTCTGCAAGTGTGTCAAGCACCTCGCCCTTGCTCATTCTGTGATTTCCCTCTACTCTTATATCCCAAACCATAAATGAGGTCACAACGGCAAAAGCTATTCCCAAGATACCGCCCGCAAGCAGACCGATACGGTGGCGATATTTGAAAAACAGATGTGGAATACCGCCTGCTCTCTCGACCTCTGAATCTATATTTCTCATTTTGCACAAGGTCAGAAGCTTTTTGGCGGAGGACAGAGAGAGCCTTATTTTGTAGCACTCGCTATCCTCCTTAAAATCCGAATAATATACCCCGTATTCACGGCAGAGGTTGAAAAATTCAACCGCGTCCTCTTTTTTTATTTTTATTATCTTGTAGCCCGAAAAAAAGTGAAACAACTTATCCACAGTCATTCCTCCTCACAGAAGCAAACGTCTGATATCTTACCCTCGATGCCCACCGAATCCACGTGATAGGATATGCAGACAAGTCCGACGCCTTTTACCGATAGACAGCCCTTCTTAAGCCTTATCCTTATCTCCTCGGGGGTATAATAGGTTATCTTTCCCGCACCGTGTATCATAACATAGCTTCTGCCTCTTATCTCTATCATACTCTCCGAGGGCAAAAAATCGGGTGTCACGCCCAAGCATCTGCACACTCGTTCCGAAAGGCGTTCCTTTTTATCTGCCCGCCCTTCGTTTTTTTCGCCCATTTTCCCTTTACGCCGCATATTTTCCCCTGCCTTTAAGTAATATTTAACAGTTCAATTTTATGTGGAGGGCGCTTTTTTAATGACTGCAAAGCAAGATTTCGCAATACCCAACAGCCGTGCAAAATATATGCTGTTCGATATGTCCGAGGGCAACGTTGCCTTTTGCTTGACAAGTATATTTATGCTTATCCTCGCATTTCTCAAGGCGGAGCTTGTTATGGAGGGTATAACACGGGGTATGAGCATATGTGTAAAGTCACTCCTGCCGTCGCTCTTTCCCTTTATGGTCATTTCATCGCTCCTCGCTTCAAGCGAGGTGCCCGTTACGTTTGGCAGGCTATTGGCAAAGCCTATGAATGTACTTTTCGGCATTTCGGGCGAGGGGGGCTGTGCCCTGCTTCTCGGTATCCTTTGCGGATTTCCCATTGGTACGAAAAGTGCGGTCACGCTCTACGAAAGCAAAAAAATAGACCGCCCTCAGCTTGAGCATCTGCTTATGCTCTGCAATATTCCAAGCTCTGCTTTTTTAATAAATACCGTTGGCTTATCCTTTTTCGGAAGCAAGGAATTTGGCGTGGAGCTTTATTTGATAAATATCATATCCACCGTAATTATAGGAATTATAAGCAAACCGTTTTTCAAGAACAAAATTGCTCACGCACCCATAAAATTAAAGGTAAACAGCAAAAAGCAGAGCGGCATTGCACTCTTTACAAATGCAATTACCGACTCTGCTATGAGTATGCTTTATATATGCGCTTTCGTTTTGTTTTTTTCTGCTATCACAAATTGTCTTAATGCATTTATCTCGGCGTTTCCGCTTCCCGCATTTATCTCACCGCTGTGGCTTGGATTTTTTGAGATGACGCAGGGAGTGTACTCTGCCGCAAGAATAGCACCCGAGGGACTTGGTATGCTCTCGGCAGCCATAATATCGGGCTGGTCGGGACTTTCGGTACACTTTCAGATAATGAGCATCTGCCGTGGACACACAATATCTTTTCGTCCTTACTTTATCTCAAAAACGGCAACGGCACTTCTAAACGCGGCTCTTATGACATTCGCCGCACTGATTTTTAAGGGAATTGTTTAAGACTAAATATTCATATAAATATATATTCAGTATTTCCGCAAGATCCAAACGGCATAGCCGTTTGCCCTACGGGTTTCGACTTCACCCGCCGGTCACCGATAGGTGTCATCCTGAGCGTAGTCGAACTTTTGGGTTTGCCCAAAAGCACGAAGCAAAGCTGAGTGGGATCTCGGCGGGTTTCGCTCAAGATGACACGCAGAAAGATTTTGCAACTATGACAAAAACAAGACTTACTATCCTTAACTGATAAAAAAAGTCAAAGCTTTTTGCAAATTTTTTCAATCAATTTTGATGAATCAATATCATCAAGCATCACAGGAATTGCTCTCTCAAAGCAGTCGCTTACAAGATAATTTGCTTTTTTGTTTGTGTTTTTGTTGACCTTAATATTTTCTTCCGCCAACTCTATTCGGTATTCACCGGTCAAATTATATTCGTTTTTCCTCACTTCTGCGGAAATGAGGTCAATACTATAAACAGTAAGCTTCAAGCGATCGTCGGAAATATCGAAAAAAGAAACCACATAAATTGAAGAACGATAGGTTCCGTCCTTTCCCTTAACCACAGGTAATTTCTTTAAATCGAAAGCAGAAATAGCGTTTTTGGAGCTTGCATCTATTTCACTCTGCTCTGATAATTTTTTTATTAGATCATCTATCTCCGAGTCTTTCACTCTCGTTGAACGCGATATTATAAATAGCAAGGCGGAAATTCCAAGCAAAGTAATGCCAGTCGGACCACCACCCCAAACAAAAGTAGCGACTAAAACAGACACCGCCATAACTGCTATACAAATAATATCAAATATATTCAAGTCCTTTTGATTAAAATATTTTTCACCTATGCTTTTCTTCATATTTCCTCCAAAGTTGAATTACTCAATTATCTCTTGTGTTATAAGAGTGTGGCCACATTCGCCACAGACCTTATTCGCCGCAGGATTTTTCATTCCGCAGACAATACAGGAAACGCGTGACATATCCTCTATGTGATGCACAAAAAGATGCGGAACACCATAAAAATGATATACCTTGTCACCAACGCTATAATTTTTGATCTCGTTTTCTATCTTGCCTATGTTGATATATTTATCAGTCGATGCCTGCAGACGTCTGAAAGGTGTATCCATTGCAATAGCCAACCGTATAGCATCTCGTATAATTATTTTACCATTCGGTTTCTTTATATAAAGCCAGATAACGTTTTCTTCATAAGACCCTTTTCCTCTGCTTTCAGGAACGACATTAAACACGGTTTCCACCTTGACCTTTATTACCTCGCCACACCAAGAACGGTCAAAAACATATTTGAATATTCCCGTAGCTGATATCCCGCAAAAGCCTGCGGCAACAAAAATAGCTACCATATTTACAAAACCAAGATTGTCGGTAAAATACTGATTGCAAATGAAATATGCTACAATATCGAGAGCAACAATAAGAACGCAAAGAATTATTTTTTTGATTATATTTTTGCGCACGTAATGTCTTATGTCATAAGGCAGGTCTATATCCGCCGCGGGATTTTTACTGTTGTGTACCCCCTGCAAAAGCTCACGGCAAAGCTCTGCCGAGCCGAGAGCCTCACACGCCTTATAAAAGGCTCGCTCCTCGGTCATTCCCGAAAGAGTATAGTGGTAGACCGAATCCTCAATATGCTCCGCATATTCTCTTGCCGCTTCTCTGCGCTTACGCCTTGAATGTATACCACGGCATATCTCGTCTGCAAGTCGAGCAATGCTTGCTTCCTTGTCAAAACTATTCATAGCCATTGTTACCATTACATTTCGTTGTTTATTACTCTCTGCACAGCCTCGGCAAAAGTATTCCACTCGCTCTTCTTAACCGACAGCCACAATGCGCCCGAAGGTGTTATTCTGTAATATTTTCTCTCTCTTCCGCTCTCGCTCGTAGCACGGTAGGACTCTGTATAGCCTTCCTTTTCAAGGGCGTGGAGAATTGGATAGAGCGTTCCCTCGTTGAGCTTGAATATCTCCTCGGAACGACTTTCTATGACCTGTATTATCTGGTAGCCGTACATATCCTGCTCGGCAATTACGCTGAGTACCAAAAGTCCCGTACTTCCCTTTACAAGATCCTTGCTTATCTTCATTTTACATAATTCCTTTCTATGTATTTTATTTAGTTATTCTCTCATTTTTCCAACGGTAATAGGTGAGCATATTAAAAATCACAAAGGGGACAACAAATAAAATGCAGTTTATGATAGTTCCCAAAATGCCAAAGGAGAAAAGCTCCATAAAACCTATATCCATTATGAAATACTGCTCAAATGCAGTTGCAAGAAGCACATCAAATCCAAAGAAATGGTAGAATATGCACATTGGAAGTTGAAATACAAAATATATCGCCGTATACACAATAGCATCGGGGCGAGAAAGCTTTATTGAGAGTGCAGGAGAGATCTCCTGCTCTTTTATTATATCAAGGAATCTGCGCTTTCTGTTGTTATCGGCATTGAGCTCAAGTGAGATAATGAAGGCAAAAAGAATTGTGGCAAAAAACGAAAAGCCTACGATAATATACTTTGCCGCCCCCATTTCCTCATATACGTCACGAGAAACGATCGACGAAAACGCAACGCCATAAAATATCATAGTTGCAAAATGATAAAGAAAGAGCTTTACAAAGAACATAATGCCTCTTTTGATTTGCGCTGTGCGGCTCTTTTGCTTTTCTATCGCATCGTTGTCAACATTGTCCTCTTTTCTTACTTCGTCATCAAAGCGGTCAAGATTTTTCATATATAGTCCTCCTTGTAATTTTGTGATATTAAATTATTTATAAATCAAATTTTGAATAATTATAGCTCAATATTATCTCTTTAAAAATTTAATAAATCCTTTACGGCTATAATACAATAATCTTCCTATATTACTGCCGTTGTACAGATCTTCAAATTTATTACTTGCCACTACCTTTAAAGCTATTGGCTTGGGTGAAGACATAATAACGTGTTTTTCGCCTTTGACATCAGAAAATGCAGGAAACTTCTTTGTACCTGCCCATTCTGTTTCACTTGATGCGGCGGCATACACGTATCGTCCGATAAACGTGCCTTTGTCAAAAACACCATATCCCATTCTTGTAACACTATCCGGAGTCTGTTTTGTGATACAATATACATTTTCATTTATTATCACTATCTGTCGGCGCAGAAAAAACGGAGTGTCAATAAAATGTATACAATATTCCGTTTCACCCACTGTAATTCGGATATCCTCTTTTTTAGAAATCCTAAAAAGCGAAGCAAATGGTATTCTTGTGATGCGTATTTTATATTTTCTTATCAAGCATACCATAAATAAGGATATATAACACCTGAGTTTGCCCAATACGAAAAGAGAGAGCGGACAAATAAGAAACCAACAAATCGCAACAGCAAGCATTATAAGTGTAGCAATGCCAAAGCTCATCCAAAATTGGACAGGCATTCCCATAAGAGCTTCTAATCGCACAAAAAATGGTCCAAACAGCAAAAATAACTTAGGGAAATTTAATATTATAAAAAATAATACAATGGGAAACGCTGTTATCCAAGCATAAAACCGCCAATCTCTGACAAGCTTTTTGACGGTTTCTCTTATCCTTTTCATAGTGTTACCCCCTTGTTTATTTTCATTTCATTACCTTTGTTTTCTATGCATAGATTATCTATGTATAGTCTACCATACACCAAATAGATTGTCAATATGGCAAAATATACAAAAAAGAGCGGTTCTATCTGAACCGCTCTTTTGAGATATAAGATTGATTATTTAATTTAAGACTGAGGAATTAAATGGAACGCCGAGAATATTGCAAATGCTTTCCTCTCTGTTATGGCAGGTAAAGAGTATCATCTGCATTCCTGTGTTTACAAGCTCGGAAAGGAGCATAACCATACGCTCTGCACGGCTATCGTCAAACTGGCAAAGAGATTCGTCCATAATAAGCGGCGGCATCTCACCATCAAAAATGCGCGACATAAGCGCTATTCGCAATGATATATACACCGCATCTCTCGTGCCGCCGCTGAGAAGCTCCGACACAACGGGAAGTCCGTTCTGTATTAGAGAGGGCTGTAGCTTTTTGCCTGTTGTAAGCTCATTATATCTTCCCTTGCTTATAATATTTACCATATCCCCTGCTCTTCTGCTTATCTCGGGTGTAAAGTTGCCCTGCATACGCTCGCCCGCAGCCTTTATCGAATCTATGGCAAGAAGCAAAGCGTCATAATATTCTCTGCTCTCCCTCGCCTCCGCCTCAAGCTCCGCACATCTGTCCGCAAGGACAAGAGGGTCTTGGGAATTAGCCTCAAGCTGTGACACGGCATTACTTATATTTCTCACGCTCTGCCTTATGGCATCGAGCTTTGTTTCGTAAAATTTCCTCTTCATAGATACCTCGGAAAGGCTCTTTTCGGTTATCTCGGAAATGTCACTCTCTATACTTCCGCGAAGCTCTTCTTCGTCGTATTCCGCAATCGGCTCACCTATGGCGCGCACCGCTTCGGCAAAGCGGCTCTCGTCGGATATCAGCTTATTGTACTTTGAAAGGTCGCCCTCAAGCAACGCTATCATCTCCTCTGCTTTCTCTTCGGGACGCTCGGAGTTACCCAAAAGTCTTACAAGTCTTGCTTCAGAATCGGCATATCGCTTTTGCGCCATTTCATATATTCCCTCTGCCTTGGAGAGCTTTTCACGATTCTTTTCATATGCATCAAGCGCATTTTCACACATCTTGACATATTCTCGCAAGGCAGAAACGTCGCTCTGCCCCATAAGAGCTTCCGCAAATCTTGCTTTTGTTTTCTTACCAAGCGATATATTCACTATTCCAAGAGCAACAAAGACAACCGCCAAAAAAGCTGTGGCAGGAATACTTATAGAAGGAACAAGCGCAAGGTATCCAAAGACTGCCGCCGCAAGTACAAAAACTGCCGCAAGAACAAAGCAAAGAACTGCCGTTTTCTTTTTGCCCATAGCTTTTTTCTGCAAGCCCTCGGCAATTGAAGCAAGAGCTTTTTCACCGCCAAGTGTGCGAAATTCTCTTCCGCGATTTACAAGCTCACTATCAGAATTATCCGCTTGGGCAGCAGAAAGAGCCGCCTTGGCGTCATCTCTCTCCGCCCCTGTCTTCTTATATTCCTTAAGCGCACCGCAGAGCTCGTCGAGCTCTCTGCGTTCGGGAGCATTGCCCCCTCTGCCGCTCAAAAATTCAGCTTTAGCTTTTCTTATTTTTTCAAGCTCGGCTTCTGCTCTGTGAAGTCTGTCAAACTGAGAAATAAGACTTATAGCTCTTATCTCGCCATAAAGCTTGTCCGCCTTCTTATATTCGGCTTCTATTTCCGCAAGCTCGCTCTCCCTCTCCAAAAGCTTCTGCTTTTGCTCTTTAAGTGCGACGTCACGCTCAAGAACTGTCTTATATCGCTCTCTTGTTTCGGCAATTTCAAGACCCAAACGGTAAAGTTTACCACCGCCCTCGTTTTTATGCATATATTCTGTGCGCACCTTATCAAGAGAGGCAACTACCTTTGCCGCATCTACCGACTCGTCAGCTGACACCAAAAGGTTTTCAATAGCACTCATAGTCTTCTCACCGTTGATGTCGGCAGTTCGCATCTGTCCTATACACGCGCTGCTCTCAAAGACCTCTCGCGGTACGCCGAGAAAATACTCGCCCACCTGACAATCAATGCTCATCTGCTCTCCGCTCTCAAGTGAATAGAGCTTGAAGCTATCCGAGCCCCTCGTGCCGTGGAAATGTCGCTCGACAGAATATCTCTTGCCGCCTGCCTCAAAGGTCATACTACCCGTGGCGCTCTTTCCGTCAAAGCTTACAGAGCGTTCACGCTCAACGCCCTGCGCACTCTTCTTGGGCAGACCGTAAAGCATATATTTTATAAACAAAAGAATTGTGCTCTTTCCTGCCTCGTTTTCACCGTAAAGGAGGTTAAGACCATCGCCCAAGGTTATCTTTTTATCCTTAATGCAACCAAATTCTATAATATTAAGCTCAATTATCTTCATATGCACACTCCTTCAACGAGAAAGCTTACCGTCAATGGCAGAAAGCCCGATAGACAGTGCGCGCGTTGCTTTTGCACGCTCGGCTCTGTCCTCCGAGTTAAGCATAGGAAGCAAAATTCTATAAAGCTCTCCCCTTATCGTCATATCTCTCTCAAGGTATTCCGCGCTTGGAACGGGAATAGTTTCATCTTTTATTTCAAGGAAAGAAAGCCTGTCTGAGAATTTTTTCTCAATAGCTCCAATATCGTAGAGCTCTCCACCGTCAAATGCACCGCAAAGGATCAGGCGCAAATAGGTTTTATCGCTATAAGCCTTGTCGGCAATAAAGCGCTCTATTTTGTTTTCAAGCTCGGCTCTGTCGGAAATATCGCTGACGTCAAGCTCTGATACGTCATATACGATCTCAGATATTCTTTGCCACTCAAAGCTCACTTTTCCGTCCTCGATCTCTCCTATAATGACGCCGCCTTCACCACATTCATCAAAGCTTCTGCCTTCTGCAAATCCGCAATATGCAACAGGTGTTCCGCCTGCTGTGGTAAAGCTCTCACGCTTGTGGATATGTCCGAGCGCCGCAAAGGAAACTCCAAGTCTGTCTATATCGCTCTCGGTAAGAGGGGCATATCTTGATATCGGCACGCCAAAATCTCCGTGTGCGCAAAGCAGACGGCAAACGCCCACGGCAGATGCAGGTATCTCCTCCGCCGCAGCGATTGGACTTTCGGATATTACACCCGAGGTAAAGGAATATCCCAAAACGTCAATTGAAAGCTCGGGAAAGCTGAAGATAGAAAGCTTATCCGATGCAAAGACAAAAAGATTTTCCGGCAGACCGCTCTTTGTCCAAAACGAATTGCTTGTATAGGAATCGTGGTTTCCTGCCGAAACCACAACGGGATAAGAAAAATCCTTAACAAGACGGCAAAAAAGCTCGGCACTCTCGCGAGATACAAAGCCGCCGTCAAAAAGGTCGCCTGATATGAGCATAAGTCTGCAAGACTTATCCTTGGCAACCGAAAAAATATTTTTAAGAAGATCTCTCTGCCTTGCTCTGCGATCCTCTGCCTCCATACTTCCCACGCGGCAAAATGGTGAATCAAGATGCAGATCTCCCGTATGTAAAAATCTCATATCCTACCTCGAAAATTTATTCTTTATAAAATTATATCATATTTTTTATCTCTCTGCAAGACACCGCACTTAAATTTTACATATACTATCCTATAAACAATTTACTAAGGAGGCATATATGCTTATTGACATACCCTACGACCGCCGCAGAGCAGTTGAATATGCAAAAAGGTGGGCGCTTTCGCGAAATCCTCTGTTTATTGATTTTACAGGTCAGGGCGGAAACTGCACGAATTTTGTTTCACAATGTCTGCTTGCAGGTTGTGGTGTAATGAACCCAACACCAACGTATGGATGGTATTATTTCTCGCCTACCGACCGCGCTCCCGCTTGGTCGGGAGTTGACGAGCTTTACAAATTTCTCATAGGTATTCCCGAATTTTCCGAAGCCAACGGCGGTACAGGTCCTTATGCCACAGACGTAAGGAACAGCGGACAGATAATGATGGGGGACGTTATCCAGCTTCAAAACGCCGATGGAGATTTCTATCATACTCTTATTATAAGCGGTTTTACCGACAACGATATACTTATCTGCGCTCAATCAAACGACGCGCTTGACCGCCCACTCTCCACATATAATTATTCGGGTATCCGTATTTTACATATTGAGGGTGCAAGAATAGATTTCGACACCACCGCAATCTTTGAAAATCTTATAAACGGCACGTCACTTCCTATAGCACAAAACAATATTACAGAAATGCAGTAAATGAAAATCCGTACCAAATTCCGCGAAGCTCTTGAAAACCACGTTGGAAAATGATATACTATTTCTGTATAAAAATTTTCATTCAAATTTAATTGAAACGAGGTATTTACATATGTCTACAGCACAATGGATATGGTATAACGGAGATTTTGAGCTCTACCACAGTATGAAGCTTCACAGTCGCCGCGAGGAATTTGGTGCGGAATATCCTTGTATGTGGGCACTTTCCGCCCCCACACCCACCGTTAAATTCAAAAAGAATTATCATTCTGACAGTGAGGACACTATCCGTCTTATCACAAGGCAGAAAGCTTACATAACTATCGACAAGTGTCGTTATCCTTCAAACACCGACATAACAGTTGCTCCGGGGGACCACTCGATAATAGTAGTTTCTTTGGCGGAAGCAGGATTTCCAAGCATCTACATAGATTCCAAATATCTCGTCACAGACGAGAGCTGGGTATGCAATCGTATGGCAGGTGAATACATACCCGTCGGCACTTGGGATGCATATACCTCTCCCGAAAGCGACCCAATGATATTCCCGTTTGAGTATGAAACCAAAATGCCTGTTAAGGTAACTGCCACACAAGAGGGCAAGCTCTACGACTTTGGATGCGAGATGTTCGGAATTATACGATTTGATGCTGAACCCGAGGATACTATAAGGGTAATCTACGGTGAATCTCCCGAAGAGGCTACTGCCCCTTGCGAAGCAATTCTCCGAGAGACCGTCAGCGGCAAGTCCCACTATGACCTTGTTCCCCGCGCATTCAGATATATCTGTATAAAGTCCGACGGCAAAGAGCCTACCTCGGTCGTAGCTGATTATGAATATCTTCCTCTTGAGGACAGAGCTTCATTCTCCTGCAACCGAAGAGATGTAAAAAAGATTTGGGATATTTGCGCTTACACCCTCCACCTTAACTCTCGCGAATTTTTCCTTGACGGAATAAAGCGCGACCGTTGGTGCTGGTCGGGTGACGCATATCAGTCCTATATGGCAAACAACTATCTCTTCTTCAATCCCGAAATTACAAAACGAACTATTATCGCACTTCTTGGAAAACCTCCATACGAGCAACACATAAACAAGATAAACGACTATTCAATGTATCTTATCATCGGTGCATACGAATATTATTTTGCAACAGGTGACAAAAAGTTTATCAAGATATATTACCCTCGCCTTAAGGCTCTTTACGATTTTATTGAAGGCCGTCTTGACGAAGCAGGCTACGTTTGCCAACACTACGGTGACTGGGTATTTATCGACTGGTCGGATATGGACAAGGGCGGCGCTCTTTGTGCAGAGCAGATACTGCTTTGGCGATGCCGCAAGGCAATGGCATCTCTTTCTGAGGTCGTAGGTCTTGACGGAGCTTCCTTCCTCAAAGCCGCAGACAAGCTGAAGCGCAATATTATGAGAGATTATTGGCGAGAGGAGCGCGGCGGTTTTGTTGACGCCTACACCACAGGACGCGAAAATATTACCCGACACGCTAACATCTTTGC
>JAEIGA010015779.1_pt1 | contig 11497 bp, 5 predicted proteins | sample 9270691 | NCBI WGS metagenome assembly JAEIGA01 (sample SAMN17057246, study PRJNA624740) | gut metagenome | biome: biome; isolation source: fecal sample | host: Bos grunniens | place: China: Xizang | collected 2019
CAAAAGAATTAACGCTTCTCGATAAATTGTATTTTTCTCGGTACTTGCTTCTTGTACAGTAAATCAGTCTTTTCAATGAACTTCTCATTTCCTCTTGCGAGGCCCGTTTTTCGAACGGGGATGCAAAGGTACGCTTTATTTTTGAACTTCCAAATTTTTTCGAAACTTTTTTCAAAAAAATTTCTGAAGTCATTTTCAGCGCCAGTCTTGTGAAGAACTCTCAGCCTTAACAGCCACCCGTTTTTCAAATGGGAGTGCAAAGGTAGAGATTTTATTTTAACTTCCAAATCTTTTTCAAGACACCAGAATAGCAAAAAACGCCCGCAGAAGCATAAGACGCTGACTCTGCGGACGTTATAAGACTGTTACAATTTTGTTAAATGCAAATCCAGAAGTTTATACGGATCTGGAGGGCATCATAACGATGGTTAGAAGTTGTATTTAACCATTATACCACATCAGCTACAGATATTTTTTGTTATATTTGCATGTTATACCTTATATAATATAAAACACGAACAACATGAAAAGAATTCTTCTGACCCTATCCGCATTGCTCATCACAACAGCAACATTGATGGCACAGGACTCCCCTCTCTGGCTCAGAAAAAATGACATTTCTCCAGACGGCAGCAAAATTGCATTCACATACAAAGGAAATATCTATGTCGTGTCAGCCGAAGGTGGAAAAGCACAGCAATTGACTACCAATCCGGCTTACGATTCGGATCCCATATGGACTCCTGATGGAAAAAACATCATCTTCAGTTCCTATAGAGAAAAAAGCAAGGATATATATAAGGTATCCTCAGATGGTGGCGTACCAGTAAGACTCACGACCCATACAGGAAACGAGCAGCCTCTGGAGGTGCTGAACGACGGCAGCATACTTTTCAGTGCAAACATCCAACAAGATGCGCAGTATGGAGACTTCCCAGGCAACGCTCAGCTGTATATGATAGGAGCAGAAGGAGGAAGACCTCAACTCGTGACATCCCTTCCTATCTCTAATATTAGTGTTTCTGAAAACGGCGGAAACACGCTTATAGTGTATGAAGACTGGAAAGGTTATGAAGATCCTATGAGAAAGCATCATACTTCTTCAGTGACCAGAGACATCTGGACATATAGTCCGAACGCATCCGACAAAGGATTCAAGATCACCGGAAACGGAACATTCACAAAACTCAGCACATTCGAAGGAGAAGACAGGAATCCTGTATTCAAGAAAGGATCTGACACCTATTATTATATAAGCGAGCAGGATGGAACCCTGAACCTCTACAAAAGCTCCCTCGGAACAAGCAGTTCTCCGAAACAGCTGACATTCCATAAAGGCAATCCTGTACGATATGTGTCTGTAGCTGACAATGGAACCATCTGCTACTCGTATGATGGAGAGCTCTACACAATAAAGGAAGGAAAGGAACCAGAGAAAGTCAGAATCAGCATAGTCACCGATCAGGTAGAAAGCCTTGTTCAGGAAAAGACCTTGAGTTCAGGAGCCAGTGCACTTGCCGTATCCCCTAACGGCAAAGAAGTCGCTGTAGTTCTCCGTGGCGATGTGTATGTAACTTCAGTAGACCACAACACGACTAAGAGAATCACAAATACCCCGCAGCAGGAAAGAAACGTTTGGTTCGGTAAGGATGGCAGGACACTCTACTATTCTGCAGAAAGAAACGGGCACTGGGGCGTATGGGAGACTGCTCTGACAGACAAGGAGGATAAATATTTCACATACGCAGTGAAGATGGAAGAGAAACTCGTGACCGGACAGGGCGAGACATGCTTCCAGCCTCAGGTCTCTCCTGACGGCAAATATCTCGCCTATCTTAAGGACAGGACAGCTGTAGCTGTGATGGATCTGGAAAGCAAAAAGGAAAGAATACTTCTGGACAAGAACGTGAACTATTCATATCAGGATGGTGACCAGAATTTCGCATGGAGTCCGGACAGCCACTACATTCTCTGTAATTATCAGGCAAACGGCGGATGGAACAATGAGGATGTCGCTTTGATCGATGTGGAAAGCGGTGAAATCACCGACCTGACAGAAAGCGGATACACTGACAGCAATTTCAGATGGGCTCTCAAGGGCAAGGCCATGACCTGGGCATCCGACAAGAACGGATACCGCAGCCACGGAAGCTGGGGCGCGGAAGACGACATCTATATCATGTTCTTCGACGGACAGAGATATTCAGAATTCAACAAGGATAAAGAGGATCAGGCCATTGCAGAGATGTTGAAGGACGACAAGGAGAAGGCAAAAGAGGAAAAGAAAGAGAAGAAAGACAGCATAAAGGCTGAAAAGAAGTCTGAGAAACTGGTTCTGGATCTCGAAAACAGAAAGGACAGAATCGTCAGACTGACAAGATTCTCAGGAAGATTGGGCGACCATTACCTCACACAGGACGGCAAGAAGCTCTATTACATAACAAGGCTTGAAAGGACTATGGATCTCTGCATGCTCAACCTTGAGGACAACAGCATCAAGGTCGTGGCAAAGGGAGTCAACGGTGAGATCATACCTACGGAAGATGACAAATACATGTATATGCTTTCTGGCGGAGGTGTCTCAAAGATTTCTACAGCAAGCGGTTCACGAGAAGTAATATCATTCACAGGCAATTTCGAATACAAGCCTGCCGAGGAGAGGGAATATATGTTCGACCATATCTGGAAGCAGGTAAAGGAGAAATTCTATGATGCAGACATCCATGGCATAGATTGGGCCGGATATTATGATGTGTATAAGAAGTTTCTCCCTCATATCGACAACAACTTCGATTTCCAGGAAATGCTTTCTGAAATGCTTGGAGAACTTAACGGCTCGCATACTGGAGCACGTTATCAGTACAGATCCGGCATGAATACAGGTACTCTCGGAGTCCTGTTCGACAATGATTACGAAGGAGACGGTCTCAAGATACAGGAAGTCATCAAGGGCGGTACTCTCTATATCACTGACCCAGAAATAAAGGCTGGTGACATCATTACAGCAATTGACGGAGTGGAAATCAAGGCCGGAACAGACTGGGCATCTCTTCTGAGAATGAAAGGAGGCAAGAAAATTGTCGTTTCAATCAAGAAGGGAGGCAAGAAGGCTGTCGAAATGTATGTGGAACCTGCATTCACCGATTACACACAGATGTATAAGAGATGGGTGGAGCAAAGAGCCGAAATGGTAAAGAAACTATCAGGCGGCAGAATAGGATATGTACACGTGGAGGGAATGGATTCCGAAAGTTTCAGACAGGTTTATTCTGACCTCCTTGGCAAATATCGTTCATGCGAGGCTGTCATTGTAGACACTCGTCACAACGGAGGCGGCTGGCTCCATGACGATCTTGCAACCCTCCTCGACGGAGAAGGTTATATCCGTTTTGAGCCAAGAGGACAGTATATAGGAACCGAGCCATACAACAAGTGGACAAAACCGTCATGCGTACTCATTGGCGAAGACAATTATTCTGATGCCTGTGGATTCCCATACGTCTACAAAGCTCTCGGTATCGGAAAGCTCATCGGAGCGCCAGTTCCTGGAACAATGACCGCAGTGTGGTGGGAGAACCAGATTGACCAGAACATCGTGTTCGGTATTCCTCAGGTAGGAGCAATGGCAGTGAAGGAGGGCAGATATCTGGAGAACATGCAGATAGAGCCGGATATCCTCGTGTACAATGATCCGGCATCCGTTCTTCGCGGAGAGGACAGACAGCTCGAAGCAGCTGTGGCAGAAATGATGAAGACAATTGAAAAATAAGATATGGACAAAAAGATTGTAATTATCCCGACCTATAACGAAAAGGAAAACATTGAAAAGATCATCAGGGCAGTATTCGCTTTGGAAGGAGAATACCATATCCTCGTAATCGAGGATGGCTCCCCTGACGGAACAGCTACCATTGTGAAGAAGCTCCAGGAAGAGTTTCCGCAGAGGTTATTCATGATCGAAAGGAAAGGAAAGCTCGGCCTGGGTACAGCTTATATAACTGGATTCAAATGGTCGGTCGAGCATGGTTACGACTATATATTTGAAATGGATGCGGACTTCTCGCATAATCCTAACGACGTACCAAAACTTTATCAGGCATGTAAGGACGGAGCAGATCTCGCCATCGGTTCACGCTATTGCAACGGTATCAGCGTAATCAACTGGCCGATAGGACGTGTTATCATGTCTTACTATGCTTCTGTATATGTGCGCACAGTGTTGGGAATGAAAGTCTTTGACACCACTGCCGGTTTCAAATGCTATAGCCGCCGGGTCCTTGAGACAATCGACTTGGACAAGGTAAAGATGAAAGGATACGGCTTCCAGATTGAAATGAAGTATTCTACCTACAAGCTCGGATTCAAGATCAAGGAAGTGCCTATCATATTCGTTGACAGGACAGAAGGCACGTCAAAGATGAGCAGCGGAATCTTCGGAGAGGCCTTCTGGGGAGTTATGGGACTTAAGATGAGAAAGATAAAGCCTAGAAAATAATGAGTACATATCTTCTTCACAATGCAACTATCGTCACAGCTGAGAAGGAGGCTGTGGGAAGCATCATCGTATCGGACGGAAAGATAGCAGAAGTGTTTTATGCCGAGGATGAAGGCTATGATTACAAGATTTTCAAGGCTACATCCGGATGCAGCGACATCCAGAGAATGGAGTTGGACGGGAAACATGTAATGGCAGGAGGAATCGACGCACATGTACATTTCCGCGAACCCGGACTGACCCATAAGGCTGACATGGAGACGGAATCACGTGCTGCGGCAGCAGGTGGAGTAACCACAGTGATGGATATGCCGAACACAAAACCGGCAACAGTAACCGAAGATACCTTTATGGCAAAGCTGGCACTTGCCAAAGAAAAGTCATGTATAAATCTGAAATTCCACTTCGGAGCCACCAACAGCAATATAGAAGATATAGAGAACATACTTGATGGCAAGGCAGCATTATCTCCTGATGATGTAATGGGTATCAAGGTGTTCATGGGATCATCTACAGGCAATATGCTTGTGGATGAAAATCAGACTCTTGACAGACTTTTCTCAATAAAAAGAAAACCAATCCTGGTTCACTGTGAAGACGAAGAGACCATCCATTCAAATCTGAAAACGGCTCAGGAGCAGTACGGAGACAACATCCCTTTCCGTGAACATGAGAACATCCGCAGCAGAAGGGCTTGTATAAAATCAAGCATCAAGGCCTTAGAAAAGGCCATTTCACACAACACAAAACTTGTGCTCTGTCATATATCCACAAAGGAAGAAGTTGAGATGGCAAGAGCTGCTAAATCAAACAATCCGAACATCGTTGCTGAAACCTCATGCAATTACCTCTGGTTCTGCAATGAAGATTATGACAGAATGGGAAGCAGACTCAAATGCAACCCTTCTGTCAAGACTTCATCTGACAGAGATGCTCTGAGAAAAGCCCTTGCTGCAGGAAACATCGACACAATCGGTTCTGACCATGCACCTCACCTCCTTTCAGAAAAAGAAGGATGCTACACTCAGGTTCCGTCAGGACTTCCATCGATACAGCAGAGTCTGCCAGTTCTCCTCACCATAGCAGCAGAGGAAGATATTCCGCTGACAAGAATAGCAGCTGTATTCTCAGAAAATGCATCTGACTTATACGGGCTCCAGACCGGAAAGATTCAGTCAGGATACGCAGCGGACATCGTGATATTCGATAAAGACAAGGAGTTCATTGTCAGAAATGAGGATCAGTTCAGCAAATGTGGATGGAGCCCGTATGAAGGTGTAACACTTAAAGGAAGCATAGAGACTGTGATGGTCAGAGGAAAGATCATCTATAATGACGGAATGTTCGCTTAAACATAATGCAATAATCCGAAAACCAGATGTCACCACAGGTACAACCCAGCAAGACGCTCATATACATAGCGTCAATGTGCGCAATAATATTCTGGGGAATGTCCTATATATGGACAGACAAGCTCATATCTCAGAATATCCCGATATTCTATTTCGTGTTTGTCAGGATACTCCTTGCTGGATTCATTCTGTTCCTATTCAACACTGCATATGCTAGAATAAAGAGAATACAGAGGCAGGATCTTGGAAAGTTCCTTCTTCTCGCATTCTTTGAACCTTTCATATATTTCATCTGCGAAACATTCGGGCTGAAACTGACGGGATCTCCTACCATAAGCGCTATGATAATAGCCACTATTCCGATCTTCTCAATCGGTGCAGGAATTGTATTCTTCAAAGAAAAGATAAATGCTGTAAACATCTTCGGAATACTCCTGTCTCTGGTGGGAATCGTACTTGTGGCTATGGCAAAAGGCTCATTGGGAGAACATTTCATCTGGGGAATAGTACTCCTGCTTGTCGCAGTGCTGTCTGAGGTGGGACACGCATCCATAACAAAAAGTCTTGCCGGAAACTATCCGAGCCAGACCATCGTGATGTACCAGTTCCTTATCGGTTCCGTATACCTTCTCCCCCTCTTCCTGCTGAAGGGTCTGGACGGATTTGACTACAAGGTCTACTTTGACGGAGACGTATGGTATCCGATAATCTGTCTGGCAGTCCTGTGCTCAAGCCTCGCATTCTCGCTCTGGGTCAGCACAATCAAGAATCTTGGAGTCGCAAAGTCCAGCATATTCTCAGCACTCATACCTGTCGTCGCTGCAATAATAGCATGGCTCATCGGACATGAGGTGCTCAACCAGAGACAATGGATCGGCATTGCAATCTCCACCTTTGGCGTAATCCTGTCGCAATACACCTCAAAGAAACGTTAATGCATTCAGCCTTTAGTTTCAAACAAAAAATCATGGGATTTTTCGTTTGAAATCATAGAAAACCCTTGATCAGGTTCCAAAACGGATATATTTAACAATTTGGATCAAAGAACAGCGCTGTTCTTTGATCCAAATATCATTTATGTCACCAGGAGTTATCAGAAGTCGTAGCCTTCGATCAGGTCGGCATGCGTAGACCAGCCTAACGCAGACTTATAGGCATCCACAGACTCCCTTGGAACATATATCTTAGTCATTGAAGGGCATCCAGGGAAAACTATGTCCCAAGTGCCTGTCGAAGGCGGAACAGGATTCTTCACATAAATCGTTGACAGGTTTTCGCAGGATAAAAAGGCACCTATAAGCGTATTCACACTTGCAGGAATGGTTATCTCTTCTAAAGAATTACATCCAAGGAAGGCCAACTGCACGATTGACTGAAGACCTTCCGAAAGACTGACCTTCTTAAGAGCGGTGCATTGCGTAAATGCAGACTGACAAATAGTGGTTACACTTGAAGGTATTGTGATATCAGTCAAGTTGGTACAACCCTGAAATGCAAGCACCTGGATTTCTGTTATTCCTCCGAGGAATATGATTTCCTTCAAACTCGTCATATTCCTGAACGCATAATCATCAATAAGGGTCACGCTTGCAGGAACGGTAATCTTTTCAAGATTTACGCATCCGACAAAAGGATTGGATCCGATATAGTCAACTGATGACGGAATGACTATTTCTGTCATACCGGTAAGACCGCAATACGGTCCGGCGCCTAAACCTGTGGTACCCTCCTTGATGCCTATGCTTGTCATCACATTATTGTCACTGTCGACAAGAACCGGACTGTTTCCATTACATGCGGATTCTGTCAATGGATTACTCAAAGCACCATCAAAACGGATAGAGGACACCCAATGTTCTACGCTCGGAATATTCACCCTCTGCACAGAGACGCATTGCAGAAAAGCGCCCTCACCTATTTTCCGGACACTTTCCGGAATGGTTATGTTCTTCAGATTCACACACCCTGAAAATGCATAAGCACCTATTTCTGTCACAGTCGACGGAATCACAATGGACTCCAGACCGGCAAGACCTGCATAGGCTGAAGTCTCTATTACAGTCGTTCCTTCTGGAATTACCGAAAGATTCAAGGTATTGCCGTCATAATCGGCCAGACGAGGATTGTTTCCTGCAGTCGAGGATGCGTATAACGGATTGCTGCCAAGTCCTGTCGCAAAGTCCATACTCAGCCAGTCTTCCATACTTTCAACATAGACAGTCTCCACAGACGTACAGCCGGAGAATGCACTATTACCTATTGTCTTGACACTTGACGGAATCCTGATACTCAAAAGTTCGCCGCAGCCGCTGAATGCAAACTCTTCTATGGATTTAACCGACGAAGGAAGAGTCACATTCTTTATTCCCAAACCGGAGAACATATAGGAAGGTATGGTCTCCGTACCGTCCGGTATGACGATATCATCCATGACCGTACCGTTCTTGTCCACTATAGAAGGATAGGATGATTCATACCCACTCTCATGAGAAATCTTCATCCAATGGTCAAGGTCGTCCACATATATCTTCTCCAATTTCTGACATCCTTCAAATGCTCCAAACTCGATGGCATTTACTCCGGAATGAAGGGTTACACTCTCAATACCTATATATGAGAACGGGCCTTCCTTTATTGTATCTATATGATCCGGAATGACAACATCCTTTATTACATCCCCGTTTCTGTCAATCAGAACTGGGGAAACAGATTCATTACCGTTGAATAGGTCGCTGCCAAAGAAAACATCTTCATAATGATATCCAAAATCAATATCAAGCCATGATTCCAGGCTATGAACATGTATCTCCTCCAGAGATGTGCAATCCCCAAATATACTGTGTCCTATTATTTTTACATTCTTGGGTATATTGATACTCTTCAATGATTTCAGTCCAGAAAAGGCAACGTCATGGATATACGTGATACTTTCCGGAAGAATGACTGATTCTAAAACCGATTGATCACCACCCGGAACAAGCTGATATAAATCAGTGACTGACGTAAAATACTTGAATTCATCAAACGAAGTCGCCGTAGCCGGTAATGGCTGAAGTATCATCTCACTTGTTACTTCAGCCGCTTCCTTAAGGGAAAGTTGTCCGTCCTTCTCCTGATCGAATCTTCTTATCATCTCAGCACCGACAGACTCATCCTTGAATTCAATCACAGGAGCCAGGTCCACATTCTTCATTATGTTCAGACCGTTGTCATTGACAAGGACTACGCATTTTCCGTCCCTATACGGAAGAGGAGCAGTCAGAAGGATTTCTCCTTCAGTCCCGCTGACAGGTCTGACTGACGAAGTCCATCCGCCTTCACACATTACAGCCAGTTCGGCAGTACCGACAGATCCCGTGATCGTATATGACATCTTCATTGTATAATCCAAGGCGGGGGTCACATCTTCAACCAATGAGATCGCAAGTCCGCTCTTAAACGGAACGGTAATGACGTCTCCATCTTTCAATGTAAAATAAACAAACCCGTCATCCTGATACACATCCTCAAACAGATAGCAGCCGTCCGGCTCCTCGACAGCCTTTCCAAGAATGGTCCATGTCTGCTCCTCATCATACGAAACATACCAATATCCTTCCTCTATCTTCAATATAGGAGTAACACCATCCTCACCGTCTTCTCCATCTACACCGTCGGTACCATCGGCACCGTCCTTGCCATTCTGTCCGTCTGAGCCGTCCTCGCCGTCTTTTCCGTCAGTACCATCTTCACCGTCCTTACCATTCTGGCCATCTTCACCGTCCTTGCCATTCTGACCATCTTCACCGTCCTTACCGTCAGCGCCGACTGCACGGATCCTGTTACCATCTGAATCAAGGAGCCATTCTCCATCGACAGTCCAATAGTAAACCCCGTCAGTACCCTTCCTTACGCCAATAACAGGAACAGAACCGTCATCACCATCCTGACCGTCGGCACCATCCTTACCATGGTATATGGTGATTATCTCCCCGCTTGAAAACACTATGGTATAACCGATTTCATCACTACCCTGCATTACAGGCACAACAGATGTGATACAGTCACCTTTCTGTACTGCATCAAGAAGGGTCTGCAAAGCTGATATATCAGAATTCATCTTTGCACATAATTCTTCCAACTTTACAATCCGGGATTCATGATCCTTGACTTCGTCCCAAAGGGCAGAATCATCGTAGCATCCGGCTGATGCCAACAGCATCAGGGCAAAAAACAGAACTTTTCTCATGGTATTAGCAATAGTGGTTATTCTATCAGTAACTGATCAAAATCGGTTACAAATTTACCCCCCCCCATTTGAGAAAAGCAAGTTTTACAGGAATAATGTTACTTGATGAGGCGCAGACCGATGCGGGAACGGTCGAGGTCGACAGAGACTACGGAGACCATCACCTGCTGATGGAGCTTCAGAATCCTGGACGGATCCGCCATACCTTTTACTCCCATCTGGGAAGCATGGATAAGTCCGTTCTGTTTGATTCCGATATCCACAAAGGCACCAAATGCAGTCATATTTGTGACAATACCAGGCAATTCCATACCTATCTTAAGATCTTCTATGGTCTTTATATCCTGTGCAAACTCAAATTCCTGAGCAGACTCACGTGGATCACGGCCTGGTTTCTTGAGTTCGAGAATGATATCATTTATGGTTGGCAGACCGAAATCACCATTCACGTAATGAGAGGCTTCAATCTTTGCGCACAAATCTGCATTTCCGACAAGCTCCCTGGCAGAAACCTTCAGATCCTTAGCCATCGCATCTACAATATGATATGCTTCCGGATGGACAGCAGAATTATCAAGAGGGTTGTCTGCGTCTGTGATACGGAGAAAACCTGCACACTGCTCAAATGCCTTATCACCCAAGCGTTTCACCTTGAGGAGTTCTTTTCTTGATCTATAAGCTCCATTTGCAGTTCTGTATTCGACGATATTTTCAGCCAAGGCAGGACCTATACCAGAAACATAACTCAGAAGATAACTGCTGGCAGTATTCAGATTTACACCTACACTATTCACACAGCTCTCTACTGTATTATCCAATTTTTCCTTTAAAAGTCCCTGGTCAACATCATGCTGATATTGACCTACACCCAAAGACTTAGGATCTATCTTAACAAGCTCTGCAAGAGGGTCCATCAATCTCCTTCCTATAGATACTGCCCCTCTGACAGTAACATCATATTCAGGAAATTCAGCTCTGGCTACTTCAGAAGCAGAATATATTGATGCACCATCCTCGCTTACGGTAAACACACGTACACCTTGAGGAAGTGGAACGCGCTTTATAAATTCCTCAGTCTCACGGCTGGCAGTTCCGTTTCCTATCGCGATAACTTCAACACCATACTTCTGTACCATCGATGATACAGCCTGAATAGACTTGACTTTCTCGTTTGCAGGAGGGTGAGGGAATATAGCCTCATTATGGAGCAGATTACCCTGTTCATCAAGGCATACAACCTTGCATCCTGTTCTGAATCCAGGATCAATTGCGAGTACTCGTTTCTGCCCTACAGGAGGAGCAAGAAGGAGCTGACGAAGATTCTCGCCAAATATTCTGATAGATTCAATATCCGCTTTTTCCTTAGCCTCCTTTACAACCTCATTGAATATTGAAGGCTCAAGAAGTCTTTTATAAGAATCA
>JAEIGA010015780.1_pt1 | contig 11497 bp, 8 predicted proteins | sample 9270691 | NCBI WGS metagenome assembly JAEIGA01 (sample SAMN17057246, study PRJNA624740) | gut metagenome | biome: biome; isolation source: fecal sample | host: Bos grunniens | place: China: Xizang | collected 2019
AAAATTGATTTATTGAAATGAATAAAAATAAGCAAGTTAACCTTTGGTTTTTCCTCGTCCTTTTTTGGACGCTTGGAGCAACAGCGCTCCGGGCCAATCCCTCCTCTATGGATACCTGTGATTACCGCAGTTTTCGTGACAACCACGACATGGTTTTTCAGATGCGCGGTTCGATGATGCAGACAATGCGTCCGGGAGAAAAGTCATCCATTCGCTTCAAAATGAACAACTTCCGATGGAATGTGCAGGGGCAGGTCTCTGACCGTTTGTTTTACCACTTCCGTCAATCCTTCAATGCGAACTTCCGTTCCAACATGTACGACGGTCTGTTGGAGTCCATTGACTATGCTTATTTGCGCTGGCAGGTCTTTGACCGGTTCTCGTTGACGATGGGCAAGCAGGTCTTTGCCTTTGGGGGAGAAGAATGCTGGGCCGCTCCGGTATATGTCTTGCAGTACAGTGATTTTGGGAGTAGTTTGGCTTGTTACCAATTGGGGGTGACGGGTACCTTCCAATTGGCTGACCGTCACGAATTGTTGTTCCAGGTGGCCAATCTCCGCGGGGTGGAAGACGATGAATATTTTCACGCAGGTTTGCCGGAAGGCGTACAGTCTACCCGGGTGCCTTTGTTGTATACCTTGAATTGGAACGGTTCTTTCTTGGAAGATGCACGATTGGATTTCCGTTACTCGGCTTCCTGGGGCCAACAGGCTGTTGATCAGAATATTTATTACGTGACGATGGGCCAGTCTTTTCGGAAGAAGGACTGGGGAGTGTACCTGGATTTTAACTACAGCCGTCAGGATTTGGATGCCAATGGACTGATCAGCCGTTCGGCAGTATTTGCCGATGGAAAACAGCGGACGGTGGAAAATGTTGAGTATTATTCCATGGTCGGTTATTTTCATTGGAATTTTGATCCTTCGTGGGCCTTTTTCTTGAAAGGTGTTCGGGAGTACGGTGCTTTGTACGAGGACTATGAGGGCGTTTCTGCGGGTTTCTGCCGGGCGGACTGGAATGCGCAGGTCTGCTTGGAATACATGCCTACTCAAAGCAAAGATTTCCGGTTCTTTGTGCACTACAATTATTATCACCTGGATTCGATCGGCGTGGGCAAACAACTGCAATTGCCTCAGGATGAGGAGCACCGCCTCTCGTTGGGACTGATTTATATCATGCCTGTTTTTTAATCGAAGAAGAGAAACTTATAAATACAACCTAAATGAAAAAAATAGTTTTGATGGCAATCGTGCTGCTCGGTTTGGCAGCTTGTTCGGGTTCGGTGCAGTATTCGGATTGGAACGCTTTGCAAGGGGAATGGCAAATTGTACAAGTGGGTGCAGAACGTGTGGAATTGGATAAAGAGGGAGGCATTCCTCCGATGCTGGGTTTTTCAAAAGAAGACAACCGGGTCTATGGATACTTGGGTTGTAACCAATTGACCGGTGCATTGGTGATCCATCCGGAGGATGTGACGGTAGCCGATTTCTCATCCGTAGGTCGAACCATGATGTTGTGTGAGGACATGGCCCTGGAAGATGCTATTTTTGCTGCTTTGGCTCAAGTTCGTCACTACCAGATCTCGGAAGAGAACCACTTGCAACTGTTCAATGCCGACGGCCAAGTCATGATGACGCTGAAAATGCGTTAGGGATAATCTTCGTCTCTTTGCGGATCCTCAATCGTCTTGACCATCGTTAGGATGTTCTTGCCATCTATGCGTCGGTATTCCACCTTCTGCATGAGGCGACGAATCAGAAAGATACCCAAACCGCCAACGGGGCGCTCCTCGAGCGGGAGGGTCACATCCGCATCGGGCTGAAGAGTGGGATCAAACTCCTTGCCCGAATCGATGACATTCAAGATAAGGCTGTTCTCCGCTCTTGAGATCCAGGATACCGACAAAGGCGGTGCAGAACATAAAAGACTCATTCGATTCCGAAAGTGCATCGTTAAGTGTGGCCACAATGCCCTCTGGAGTTTCTACGTTGTAAGCGATGGTTCTCAATAGGCGGCATGTAACTGCTGTAGAAAACAAAAAAGGCTTCACGATTTGTGAAACCTTTTTTGAGTGATCCGTCTGGGGCTCGAACCCAGGACCCCAACATTAAAAGTGTTGTGCTCTACCTGCTGAGCTAACGAATCATCCTGTTTCCCTATTTTCTCAAACGGGACTGCAAAGATAGAGCATTTTTTCAACAATGCAAAAATAATTTGAAGAATTTTCTTTATCTTGGCGAAAATTCTTGCAAAATGGGTGTTTGACCCAGAAAAATACCGTGATGACCAACGACTTTTTGAATTCCCTACAAAGCTTCCTGGACGAGGAAGGGGCGACCTACCGGATTGTACAGGGGGTCTTGCACGTGGATGCTGAGCAGGGTTTGCGGGTAGAACCGGTCTCGTCGGAGCCCGTTGCTGGGGCACTGGTGTCCGTGCCTTTGGAGGTCTTTGTCCGAGGTTCGCTGACGGTGCCTGTTTTTTTGTTGCCGTCTTTTGCTGCAATGGCGCCCATTTTCCTGTACGAAGACCGGTGGTGGAACAACCCGGGCTACTGGAAGGAGCGACTGCGGGTGCGTTTGGGAAAGGCGGAGCGAATCTTTGCACGCAATTGTCGCATTGTTGAGCCGGATCCGGCAAGTTTGAAGATGTTTTTGGCCCAATGCCATACCTATGGATTCACCAAGGCAAAACATCGTTATGCGCTGCAGGACCGCGACGGTCGGGTGGTTGCCGTAGCTACATTTTCTGCGCCGCGACCGATGCAGCGAGGAGTGGAACTGGTGGAGTCTTGGGAGTGGGTCCGTTATGCATCGCTTCCGTCGTTGGTCGTGGTGGGGGGCATGAGCCGTCTGTTGTCGGCTTTTGTGCGGGATGTGCATCCGCAGGAGGTGATGACGTATGCCGACCGGGAGTGGTCCGTAGGAAATGCTTATCGGGACTTGGGTTTTGAGGCGGTGGACCGTCGTGCTCCCGTGGAATTTTGGGTTGATTCGGCGGATTGGTCTCGCCATTCGGTGGCCAAAATCAACAACGACCGTACCTATCGGGGTACAGTCGTTGATTATGCAAAGGGTTTTGTCATTCGGAACCTGGGTAGCGAAAAGTTCTTGAAACGCTACTGGTAACCTCCCCTTCTTGTCTTATTCGATGCCTGAAATCAGGATCTTGGTGCGCTCCTCGTTCAGGCGAGCCCGGTAGCCTTTGTCTTGTTTGGTGGCTCCGATGATGGCGTCGGCCAGCGGGTCTTCCAGGTACTCTTGGAGGGTGCGTTTGAGGGGTCTGGCTCCCCATTGCGGGTCGAACCCTTTTTCGCATAGGAAAATCTTGGTTGCTTCGTCAATTTCCAGGGTATAACCCAAGTCTCCCAATCGTTTGGTGAGTTTGTTGAGTTCCAAATCTACAATGCGCAGCAGGTGTTGTTGATCGAGGGATTGGAAATAAATTTTTCCGTCAATCCGGTTGAGAAATTCGGGGGCGAATGCTTTTTGCAAAGCTTTGTCAATGATTGCTTTGCGTCGTGTTTCCTCGTCGCGCAGGGTGGTCGTCGCGTAGCCCAATCCGTTGCCTTGTGCCTTCATTTCTCGGCTTCCGATGTTGGACGTCATGATGAGGATGGTGTTCCGGAAATCAATTTCGCGTCCGGTGCTGTCTGTTAGACGACCTTCGTCCAAGATTTGCAACAGCAGGTTGAAGATGTCCGGGTGGGCTTTTTCAATCTCGTCGAGCAGGACGATGGAGTACGGGCGGCGGCGGACGCTTTCAGAGAGCTGGCCGGCTTGTTCGTATCCGACGTAACCGGGAGGCGCTCCAATCAGGCGGCTGACGGTGATTTTCTCCATATACTCGCTCATGTCCAGGCGGATGAGGTTGTCGGAGGAGTCAAAGAGTTCTTCGGCGAGGGTTTTGGCCAGGTGGGTCTTGCCGACCCCGGTCGGGCCGAAGAAAATGAAGGTTCCGATGGGACGGTTCGGATCTTTGAGGCCAGCACGGTTACGGCGGATGGCTCTGACAACCTGATCAATGGCTTCGTCTTGGCCGATGACTTTTCCCCGGATGTTTTCTTCCATCGAACTGAGTCGGTTCCGGTCTGTGCGGCTGAGTTTTTGGACCGGAATGCCGGTCATGGTGGCAACGATGGTCGCCATGGTTTCGGCTTCCACAACCGGTCGGTCGTAATCCGAGGCGGCTGCTTGCTGCTGGTAGGCTTCGATTTCTTTTTCTAGTTCGCGGGCCTTGAGCATCAGGGCTTCTGCACGGCTGTATTCTTCTTGGTCAACGGCTGTTAACTTTTGACTGCGGAGGTTCTCTTGTTCTTCGAGCAGTTGTGAAAGTCCCTCGTTGACACGGTTGTTTTTGAGGTAGAGGCTGGCGCCTGCTTCGTCCATCAGGTCGATGGCCTTGTCCGGCAGACAGCGGTCGCTTAAATAACGGACTGACAGGTTGATGGCGGCTTGGAGGGCTTCATCGCTGTAGGTCAGGTCGTATTGTTTTTCGTACAACGGGCGGATGGTCTTGAGGATGTTCAAGGTTTGTTCGTAGTCCGTGGGACGGATTTGCACCGTTTGGAAACGGCGTTCCAGCCCTTTGTCCGTTGCAATGTGTTTGCGGTATTCGTCGGGTGTGGTGGCACCGATGCAGCGGATTTCTCCACGGGAGAGGGCGGGTTTGAGTAGGTTCGCGGCATCCAGTGAGCCGGTCGGGGCTCCGGCTCCGACCAGGGTGTGCATCTCGTCAATGAAGAGGATGATGTCGTTGCGTTCGCGGATTTCTTCCAGGATTTGTTTGAGACGTTCTTCGAATTCTCCGCGGAATTTGGTGCCGGCTACCAAGGCGCCGGGATCCAAGGCAATGACCCGTTTGCCCAATAAGAATAGCGGGACCTGGTTGGTTTGGATGCGTTGGGCCAGGGCTTCCACGATGGCGTTCTTTCCGCTGCCGGCTTCTCCAATCAGGGCCGGGTTGTTTTTCTTGCGACGGGCCAGGATGCGGAAAATCTGTTCGAGTTCGTTGTCGCGTCCGTGGACCGGATCCAATTTTCCTTCTGCTGCCGCACGGGTGAGGTCGTAGCCGAAACGTTCCAATGCCGGTTTTTTGTGGCGGGCCGGGCCACGTTGGGGGAGGCCTTCTTCTGGAAATTCCTCTTCTGGGAATTCTTCGTCATACGGGGCCACCAGTTTGTTGCGTTGGTCTTCCGGGTTCGCCGGTAATTGGCGTAAATTTTCCAGTAGTGATACTCTCAGTGATTTGATTTTGAACAGGTTGTCTTCTTGATTGGGGTCGAGAACCAGATCGTTTTCGTGGTCGAGGAGGGAGAGCATCAGGTGGATTTCTGTCAGGTATTCGTGTCCGTATCGCAGAGCGGTTTGGTTGGCATCCACCAGGATGCGTTTGCTGTTCGATGAAAAGACGATTTCGTTGAGATCGGGTATGGAGGGAGTCGTTGTGGAGTCTGTCGGAGCACCCACCGCAGCGAAGAGGGTTTCGTCCAGTTTTTGTTTCAGGGCGGCCACTTCCATCACGAAGGCTTGGATCATTTCGCAGACCGGATTGGTCCGGTGACGTAAGATGCCGAGTAGCAGGTGTTTGGGAAGGATTTCCCGGTGTCCTGTACGTACGGTTTCTTCCATGGCGTAATGGAAAATGAGGTTCAATTCTTGGGTGGCTATCGGTTCGTTTCTCATCAGAAAAAGCAATCTGGATTTTATATTGGTTGCAAATGTAAACAAATTTGCGCGATATGCTTTTTATTCGTAACTTAGCAGGTCATTTTATAAGAAGTTTTTTTAAGATAAGATATGGAAAACGAGGAAGTTAAAGACGTTAACGGCAAAATTATCCAAATCAACATTGAGAATGAGATGAAGTCTGCCTACATCGATTATGCGATGTCGGTGATTGTTGCCCGTGCTTTGCCCGATGTTCGTGACGGTTTGAAACCGGTACACCGTCGTGTTTTGTACGGAATGTCTGAGTTGGGATTGGCCGCCAATAAGCCTTTTAAGAAATCCGCTCGTATTGTCGGGGAAGTGATGGGTAAGTACCACCCGCACGGGGATAGCAGTATTTATGAGACCATGGTCCGTATGGCGCAATACTGGAGCCTGCGTTACATGTTGGTGGAAGGCCAAGGTAACTTTGGTTCCATCGACGGTGACTCTCCTGCAGCCATGCGTTACACCGAAGCCCGTTTCCGTCGCCTGGCGGAAGATTCTTTGGCGGATTTGGACAAGAATACAGTTGATTTCAAGATGAACTTCGATGATACCTTGAAAGAACCGACCGTTTTGCCGGCAAAGGCTCCTTTGTTGTTGCTGAACGGTGCTTCTGGTATCGCGGTGGGTATGGCTACCAACATGGCACCCCACAACCTCACGGAAGTTTGTGACGCAATCAGTGCATACATCGATAACAACGAAATCACCGTGGACGAGTTGATGCAACACATCAAAGGTCCCGACTTCCCGACCGGTGGTATCATCCAAGGTTTGCACGGTGTCCGTGAGGCCTTTGAAACCGGTCGTGGTCGCATTGTGGTCCGCTCCAAAACCGATTTGGAAGTTTCGTCCAGCGGACGTGAGACCATCGTGGTTTCTGAAATTCCGTACATGGTCAACAAAGCAGAGTTGATCGAGAAAATTGCAGAATTGGTTGAAACCAAGAAAATTGACGGAATTTCCTACATCAACGACGAAACCGACCGCAACGGTATGCGCATCGTCATCAAGCTGAAGATGGGTGCTGTGGCCAATGTGGTGTTGAACACGTTGTTCAAATACACCCAATTGCAAAGCAGCTTCTCTGTAAACAACATTGCCTTGGTGGATGGAAGACCGCAGTTGCTGAACTTGAAACAATTGATCAAGCACTTTGTGAATCACCGTCACGAGGTGGTGGTCCGTCGCGCCCGCTTTGAATTGGAACAAGCACAAAAACGTGCCCACATCCTCGAGGGTCTGTTGAAGGCGTTGGATGTGATTGACGAAATCATCGATCTCATCAAGAAATCCCGTACCCCGCAAGAGGCTCGTGAAGGCTTGATGGAACGTTTCGCCTTCTCTGAAATCCAAGCGGCTGCCATCGTGGAAATGCGTTTGCGTCAGTTGACCGGTCTGGAACGAGAAAAGCTCCAAGCTGAGTACGATGAGTTGATGCGATTGATTGCTGAATTGAACGCCTTCCTGGCGAGCTTCGATCTCCAAATGGCGAAGATCAAAGAGGAATTGCAAGAATTGAAAGAAGCTTACGGTGATGAACGTCGCACCGCCATCGAATTGTCGGCCGACGATTTCAACCCGGAAGACTTCTACCCGAACGAAGATGTGGTCATTACCATTTCTCACTTGGGATACATCAAACGTACGCCGTTGACCGAGTACCGTCTCCAAAACCGTGGCGGTGTCGGATCCAAAGGAAGTACCACCCGTGAAGAGGACTTCATCGAGCACATTTATGTGGCGAACATGCACAGTACGATGCTCTTCTTTACCCAAAAGGGACGTTGCTTCTGGCTCAAGGTTTACGAAATTCCGGAAGGAACGAAAACGTCAAAAGGTCGTGCCATCCAAAATGTAATCAACATCGAACCCGATGACAAGGTTTGTGCTTACATCAATGTGCCGAACTTGAACGACGAAGAATACATCAACAACCATTACATCATTCTGGCAACCCAACGCGGTACCGTGAAGAAGACTTCGTTGGAAGCCTACTCCCGTCCGCGCGTGAACGGTGTGAATGCCATCACGGTCCGCGAAGACGATCTGTTGTTGGATGCGGTGCTGACCGATGGTGACAGTGAATTGTTGTTGGCTGGCCGTCAAGGCAAGTGTGTCCGTTTCCACGAATCCAACGTTCGTCCCATCGGTCGTACCGGTACGGGTGTTCGTGGTATCACCATCGAAGACGATGATGAAGTGATTGGTATGGTTTGTGTACCGAGATCTCAGGCAGAGAACCGAACCATCCTGGTGGTGAGTGAAAACGGTTTCGGTAAACGTTCGGAATTGGAAGATTACCGCATTACCAACCGCGGTGGAAAAGGGGTGAAAACCCTGAACATCACCGACCGCACCGGATCGTTGATCGCACTGAAGGATGTGACCGATGAAAATGATTTGATGATCATCAACCGTTCCGGCATCACCATCCGTGTCGCTGTTTCCGATTTGCGGGTTGCAGGACGTGCGACCCAAGGCGTGCGTCTGATCAACTTGCGTGAGGGAGACAGCATTGCTGCTGTTTGTCGTGTGAACAAAAGCGAAGAGAAAACAGAAATGGCAGAAGTGGTAGAGGGAGCAGAAGCTCCGGTTACCGAAGTAGCTGCAACAACCGAAGAATAAAGAACCAACAATATTAATTAACAAACATTTTCAAGCGTATGAAAAGAGTATTATTCCTGATGTTCGCTTTGGCAGTGAGTGTTGTGTCTTTTGCACAATCCCCTGAAAAACTCGCCAAAAAATTGAACAGTGCTATCGAAGCATCAAACAATCCGAAAAAAGCAGCTAAGTATGCTACCTGGTTTAACTTGGGTGAAGCTTATGCAACCGCATTCCGTGCTCCGTCCAAAGACGTATGGCCGGGTATGCCGATGGATCAAGTAAAAATGATCTGGGGTAGCCAACGCGTGATCAGCAACGAACAACGCGAAGTACAAGGTGTTCCGTTCTTTGTTGACATCTACGAAGACAAAGAAGCTTACTACAACCAAGCAGGTGTGTTGGAAATGATCGTTGTTACCAAACCGGTAGCAGAAGGCGATTTGCTCCAATTGGCTTTTGAAGCATACATGAAAGCTTACGAATTGGACACCAAAGGTTCAAAACGTGAAGAATTGGCTGAAGTTGCTCAAAAACTGAAAGACGATGCAATGAACGACGCAGTTACCGCTTACATGTTGGGTGACTTCGCTTCTGCATCTGAAAAATTCGAAAAGACTGCTATTATCGGCGAAAGTCCGCTCTTGAACGCAGTTGACGCAATGGCTATCTACAACGCTGCTTTGACTGCTCAATTTGCAGGTCAATTGGAACGCGCAATCAAACTTTTTGACCGTTGCATCGAATTGGGTAACGTACAAGAAGGTGCGATTTACGCAAACCAAGCTGAAATCTTGAAACAATTGAACCGCATTGACGAAGCTAAAACTTTGTTGAACAAAGGTTTCCAAGAATTCCCTGGCAACCAAAACATCTTGGTTTCTTTGATTAACCTTTACATCGACACCAACGATGACCCGAACAAGATTTTGGAATTGATCCGTGCTGCTCAAGCCAACGAACCTCAAAATGCATCTTTGTACTATGCAGAAGGTAACGTTTACTTGAACATGAAAGACTACCAAGCAGCTATCGCTTGCTACAACAAATCTTTCGAAGTGGATCCCACTTACCTCTTCGGTATCTACTCTGTTGGTAACACCTACTTTGAAATGGCAATCGACGCTCAAAACCGCATGGATGCATTGGATTTCTCTGACGTGAAAGGTTACGAAGCCGTAAGCAAAGAGTTTGAATCTTATTTGCAACAAGCAATTCAACCCTTCGAAACTGCGTTCTCATTGGCAACCACTTTGGATTTCCAATACCCGATCGCTGACGGTTTGAAACAAATCTACTTCCGTTTCCGTGATAAAGGCGAAGAATACGCTGCCGGTTACGAAAAATACAACAAATTCTTGCAAGACAACGCAGCAGCTTTCAACGCTCAATAAGTCTCTTGCTTGATTGTACAAAAAAAGAGTTGACTCTGCGGAGTCAACTCTTTTTGTTTTTGTCAATACGGCTTACTTACAAATCATGATGTCAAGAATCACCGCATCGGTATTTTCCATACCCTTGCTGCCAATGTGGCCCAGGTTGCGGATGGTGTCTTCGATGTCGCGGTAAATGATACCGTCGCTTTCGGAGATGCAGATGTTTTCCAACGCAAGGACGGCAGATTGGACAGCGGAGGAAACACCGGAACCGACTTTCAAGGCACATCCTTCTTTGGCACCGTCGCAGAGCATACCGGTGATGTTACCAATCATGTTCTTGATGGCGTAGCATGCTTGTTCAAAGTTGCCACCTTTCAAACGGACAATGCCGCAGGCAGCTCCCGTAGAAGCGATGACACAACCACAGAGGGCGGATAATTTTCCCAGGTAGCCTTTGATGTGGATGGCTGTGAGGTGAGCCAGGATCAGGGCACGAGCCAAGGCTTCGCGGTCAGCTCCTACTTTTTGGGCAGTTGCTACTACCGGCATGGTCACGGTGATACCTTGGTTACCACTGCCGGAATTGGACATTGCGGGCAAGGTGCAACCGGCCATACGTGCATCCGATGCCGCTGCGGTCAGTGCCATGGCGTAGACCATCAAGCCATCTCCAAAGGTGCCGGAGTGCAGGTTGTCCATCAAGGTTTTTCCGACGCGGAGACCGTAACCGTTCAGACCTTCTTCAGCCAGGCGATGGTTGAGGGTCTCAGCTTCCAAGATGAATTCTATTTCGTCCATGCGGGCTTCTGCTGCGAAGTCCCAAATGGTTTGCATGTTCAGCTTGTAATCGAGGGTTTCTTTCTCTTGTTGGGCCGGTTGTTCGTTGCTGTTCTCATTTTGGGCGCGGAGATCCATCAGGACCGTTCCGTCATAGGAGGTGTAGACGATGGAGTCGTGGTTGGTCTGAATCAAGGTTTCTGCTTGATGACCTTGACCGTTAACGCGAGCCAGAATGTAGAGCTTCAGCGGTGTTTTGGCAAGTTGGATGCGTACCCGTTTGTCTGCAACGAGTTGTTTGGCTGTTTCAACAGCTTCCGGAGTCAGGTCTTTGAGGACTTCCAGACGGTATTCGGATTTTCCGCAGGCCAGGGCGAGGGCTGCAGCAATGTGCAGACCGACCATGCCCGTACCGGGAATACCGACACCCATCCCGTTTTTCAGGATGTTGGCACTGACTTCCACTTCGATGTTTTCCGGTTCGCTTCCGTGTTCCCGGAGGATTTCGCAGGCTTTGGCAACGGCCAAGGATACTGCGATGGGTTCCGTACAACCCAACGCCGGTTTTACTTCTTTCTTGATGAGTTCGAGGATCTCCTCTTTGCGTGCTTGTGATAGCATATCTTTTATCAATTATTTATTCAACAAAATCCATTTCTTCCAACAGGTGATCGGCATCAGCAACCTTGTCGATGATGAACAGGACGTAGCGGATGTCCAAAGAGATGTTGCGGCAAACTTCGGGGTCGAAGACAATGTCGCTCATGGTTCCTTCCCAGACGCGGTCGAAGTTCAGACCGATGAGGTGGCCTTCTGCGTTGATGACCGGGCTGCCCGAGTTGCCACCGGAAGTGTGGTTGTCGGCAATGAAGCAGACCGGAACACGGCCATTCTCTGCCCAGCGTCCGTAGTCTTTGGTGGCGTAAATGTCGCGCAGACGTTGCGGTATGTTGTAGTCAAAAATGTTCGGATTGTCTTTTTCCATGATGCCGTCGACGGTGGAAACGGGTTGGAAATACA
>JAEIGA010015781.1_pt1 | contig 11497 bp, 17 predicted proteins | sample 9270691 | NCBI WGS metagenome assembly JAEIGA01 (sample SAMN17057246, study PRJNA624740) | gut metagenome | biome: biome; isolation source: fecal sample | host: Bos grunniens | place: China: Xizang | collected 2019
ATCAAGGAGGGCGTATGACGCTTGCAGAATTTAATACACTTCTGACCGGCACGGGCTTACCCGTGTCTTATTCGTCTGTCCCGCTTGACATCAATACGGCACGGCCCTATATCTGCTACTTCCAAGACGCTGACCGCAACTTTGCCGCAGACGGCGTTGTGTACTACTCCCGCAAGGTGCTGACCGTAAGACTGTACACGGACTACCGTGACGAAACGTCTGAAGGGCTTGTCGAAAACGCTTTGACCGGCCTGTACTGGTCAAAAGACATATCGTTCCTTGATGACGAAAAACTGTACGAAATTCAATATACTATCGAGGTGTAAAAATGGCTGAAAACAAAGTCCGATTCAATCTGAAGAACGTGCATTACAGCATCGTGACCGAAACCATCACTTCTGGCGTTGTGAGTTACTCATTCGCCACGCCGGTGGCTGTCCCTGGTGCTGTGTCGCTCGACCTGTCGCAGGAGGGCGAAACCAACCCGTTCTACGCTGACGGCATCGTGTACTATCAGAGCGTCAGCAACAACGGGTACTCCGGCACTCTTGAAATGGCAAGGTTCCCTGATAAGATGATGCAGGACGTGTGGGGCGATACGCTTGGTTCTACTTCCAAGGTTCTGACCGAGAACGCCAACACGAACGCAAAGGCGTTTGCCTTGCTGTTTGAGGTGGACGGTGACGCTGACGAGGAATACTACTGCCTGTACAACGTCAAGGGTACTCGTCCCAACATCGGCTCTCAGACGAACGAAGAGAGCAAAGACCCGCAGACGCAGAGTTCCGACATCACGGCGATCCCGCTTGCTGACGGCAGGATTCTCGCCCGTACTACTGCGGATACGCCGTCTGCTACGAAGACGGCTTGGTGGACTACCGTATTTCAGGAGTCTTAACCTATGGAGCGCACCATAAAAGTCGGTGGCGCAGAGTTGAGGATGAGGGCTTCGGCCCTCATTCCTCGCCTGTACAGGTTCCGTTTCGGACGTGACCTTATCAAGGATATGTCACAGCTTGAAAAAGCGTACAAGAAGGCCATGTCCGTCAAAGAAGACGCAACTGATGACGAGAAGCAGGACGCAGAGCTTGGCGTTCTTGACTTGACCATCTTTGAGAACGTGGCGTGGGCGATGGCGAAGAACGCTGACCCGAACGTGACGAACGATCCTGACGAGTGGTTGGACACGATTGACGGCGTATTCTCCGTGTACGAAGTCCTGCCTCAGATTCTCGACTTATGGACTGCCGGTTTGGAGACTACTTCTAAGCCGGTAAAAAAATAAGGCAGACCGTCCGTGAGGCCAACGGAGCCATCTTTATGTTGAGGTGCGCCGAGTTGGGGCTGTCTGACGAAGCCTTGAACGGTATGAGCATGGGTATGGTATTCGACATCCTGACCGAAAAAGGGAACGATAACCATAAATACTCATACAAAGCAACTCAATCCGACATCAACTCTTTCTTTGGGGGGAGGCAAGAATAATGGCCGAAAAAATCCGTGGCATTACCATAGAGCTTGGCGGTGACGCATCGGGGCTTGAAAAAGCGTTAGACGGTGTAAACGGGAAACTGAACAACACGCAGTCACAGCTAAAGGACGTGAACAAGCTCCTGAAGCTTGACCCCACGAACACCGAACTGCTGGCGCAGAAGCAGAAGCTCCTTGGTAACCAAATAAAGAACACCAAAGAAAAGCTTGAAAAGCTAAAAGAAGCGCAGGAGACTATGGATCAGAACGGAGTTGACAAGAACTCCGATCAGTACATGGCCCTCCAGCGTGAGATCATATCCACCGAGAACGAACTGAGCAACCTAAAGAAAGCGTCCGATGAAACGTCTGCCGCCATGTCAGGCGTGGCGCAAGCCGCTACCAAAATCTCAAAGGGTGCTGAGAAAGTCGCAAAAGCGACAAAGAAAATCAGCACGGCGGCGGCTGGTGCGCTTGGTGCTATCGGCGGGCTTGCGTTAAAATCGGCAAAGGACGCTGACGAACTGAACACGCTTGCAAAGCAGACAGGGTTCACGGTGGAGGAGCTTCAGAAGTTCCAGTACGCCTCTGACCTTGTTGATGTGTCCCTTGATGACATCGTTGGTTCAGCCCGTAAACTTAAGAAGGCCGTTTCAAGCGATTCAGACGAACTCAAAAAGCTTGGCGTTAAGACGAAGAACGCTGACGGCACGTTCAGGGACATCAACGATATTTTCTTCGACACTCTTGAAGCGTTAGGCCAAATAGACAACGAAACCGAGCGTGATGCGGCGGCTATGGCTGTCTTCGGACGCTCTGCTGACGAATTGGCTGGCATTGTTGACGATGGCGGTCAAGCCCTGAAAGCGTTGGGTGACGAAGCGCAAGCCGCTGGGCTTATCATGTCAGAGGACACCGTAAGCAGTCTCAACGATGTCAACGATGAGATAGACAAGCTAAAGGCGAAAGGTGCGGCGCGACTTGCACAGACCGGCGCAAAGGCGTTGGAGGTGCTTTCGCCTATCCTTGAAAAGGTGCTTGGGTTCATTGACGGCATACTGACGAAGCTGGGCGAACTCACGCCTGAACAGATGCAGACCGTCATGACCATCCTTGCGGTGGTTGCGGCTATCTCTCCGTTGGCTTCGCTACTGTCGAAAGTATCAGGGATAGTTGCCGGTTTGCCGACCATCATCGGTGCTGTCTCGTCTGCGTTATCGTTCCTCGCCGCCAACCCGCTTGTGCTTATCATAGCGGCTGTTGCGGCGTTGGTTGTTCTGATCCTGACGAAGGGTGAAGAGATTAAGGCGAAGCTTGAAGAGATAGACACTTGGCTTCAGGACGTTTTCGCAAAGGACTGGACGGAAGTCTTCGGCCCTGTCCTTGGCGATGTTGTGAACGGGCTGTTCGACCTGTTCCAAATCGGCTGGGATACCGCAAAGGGCGTTCTTGAAGGCATCATCGACTTCGTGAACGATGTGTTCAGCGGTGACTGGGAAGGCGCATGGGAGGCGATCAAGAGCATATTCGATTCCATCATCAGCGGCCTTGCCGAAGTGTTCAAAACGCCTCTGAACTACATTATCGGGTATATCAACTCCATCATAGACGGTATCAACTGGCTCATCGGCAAAGCGAACTCATTAGGCTCCATCATCGGTGTGCATATCGGAGAAGTTGGGTACATCCCGCTGTTGGCGAAAGGCGGCATCTTGGAGAAAGGCTCTGCTATCGTTGGCGAAGCTGGGCCTGAACTTCTTTCTATGAGCAACGGCAAGGCGGTAGTCCAGCCGTTGACCGGCAACAACCAAGCGGCATCTACCGGCCCTGTATACATCACCGTGCAGAGCGTTCTTGACGGGCGAGTGATAGCCGAAAGCACCACGAAATACCAAGAAAGGGCGGCGAGGGCGCATGGTTGACGCATTTAACTATATACTGCTCATCAATCAGGACGAAACCACCTTCGACTTGGGCAGATACATCGACAGGGACAGCGTGAGCATGAGCGTTGCGCCGAGGGTGACACGCTCTATCACAACTTTGGACGGGCGTGAACACGTTTCCAGCTTCGGACAGCGGCAGTCATTGACGTTCACGTTCAACCCGCTGACGTATGCCGATGCAACGGACATCGTGACGAAGATGATCACGGCGGCGGCGTTCAAAGTCAGCTTCAGGAGCCTTATGCCGTCCGATTCAAATGACGGGTACTTTGATATGAAGCTCGATGAAATGTCGGCTGAGTATCTTTCGAGGTGCAAGCTTGGCAACGCCAACTTCTACCAGTTTGATGCAATAACGTTGGTGCAGTTATGAGTCTGTATGAAGCAAAAGAAAAGCACCCTGAATACTCGCTGAAGTTCTACAACGGTTCAACTCTTGTCGGTACGGTGGACAGCGGCGGCATCGTGAGCATCGAGATCACCCGCAACCTGATAGCCGATTCTCCTACCGTTGGACAGGCGAACGCCGGTGAGCTTGACGCTACGTTCATCGTCCCTTCGTTCTCCATACCGAGGATGGCGAAAGTCAATGCGCTTGTAGAATGGAACTCCGTCACGTACTCGTTGGGTTGGTTCTTTATTGACACACGAAGCACCGACCCAACGAACAACACTCTGAGCATCGTCTGTTTTGACGCTATGCTCATGGGCGAACAGGCTTGCGGCACGTCAGGCACTGATATAACCGTGGTCAACGCTATCGCATCGCTGATGGGCGTGTCCGTTGATTCGTCCGTTACAAGCACGATAGTCAACTCTTACACTATCCCCGCATCTATGTCGGTTGATAGCGCAAGGGACGTTCTCAAAGCTATCGGTGCGGCGTATGGTGGCTCGTTCTTCATCAAGCGTAACGGCTCCCTTGGCTTTGCCGGTTTATCCGTTCCCGCAGAGACATCGTACCTTGTGGACGAGAACGGCGATCCTATCACGTTCGGAGGTGACAGGATAATTGTCTAATCAATATATCGGAGATAACTGCTCAAATATTAGCATAGACGAGCCTTGGGTTCCTGTTTCTCAGGTTATTGTCAAGGTTGACGATAACCATATATACACGGCAGGAACTACCACAGGCAGGACGATGAATATTGACTGCGCTATAGGTTCACAAGCAGTCGCAAACAACCTTTTGTCCGTGTTCAACGGGTTCGTGTACAGGGCGTATGACGCAACGGAGGCCCTTATAAAGCCGAACACGGAGCTTGGTGACGCTGTGTCCATCGGCGGCATCTACTCCATAGTCGGCGGGTTGCACTTAGAAGGTGACGCTATCTTCGCCGCAGACCTGTCTGCACCCTCGTCCGGTGACATCGACCATGAATACCCATACGATGAGTTTAAGAGGGTGGTTGTTGCCGCTAAGAACATCAAGCACGGCGGCAGATACGGCACGATGCACGGTTCAGGCATCACAGGCCACTCGCTGACAACTGACGAAACTGATGAGACCATAAACCAGTCGCTTGCTGACGCTGACTACTCTGCGGACGTGTTCGCCGGTGCTGTGACGGCAGACTACGGAAAGTTCTCTTATAGCACTATCGGCAATTTAAGCTTGACCACGCTGAACTATAAGTCCCATGCGGCACAATGGAGATTGGCTTCTGATTGCGTCCAGTATGACAGGTATGTTTTGTGCTATATAGGGAGTTAGGAGGATAAATGGAAAAGATAAAACTTTCCAACGGCAAGGAGTACGAAACTATCTCCGTAGGAATGGCGCACTCTGGGCATCTGTTTATCAGAGTGCAGATGACGCTATCAAAAGCGGCAACGGCGTTTTCAAAAGGTACTGACAGGATCATCTACTATCCTACCGACAAAAACCCTGTTGTGATAAGCGGTTTCACAGAGCTTGCGTATATCGTAAACGAGAATGACTGCGTTCGGGTGGCTTTGACCCGTCCGCTTGTGGAGGAATTATTGGAAAATGGCTGATAAACAAATAAGCGACCTTACAGCGGCAACCGGCCTTACTGACGGTTCCCTGTTCGTTATCGAGCAGAGCGGTGCGGCAAAAAGCGCAAACTGGGGCATGGTTAAAAACTACATCTCCCCCGGCGTGGCGGCTCAGTATTCGTCTTCTTCTACATATAACGTGGGTGACTACGTTATCTACAACGGGCAGTTATACCGTTGCACAACGGCTATTACTACTCCAGAAAGCTGGACGGCGGCACATTGGACGGCGGTTGTGCTGGGGAATGATATTGCCGGTTTATGGCACTCCTACAAGTATTACGTTGGCCCACTTTCGGAAAAGACGATACCTTCGGCAAATATTGACAGTTCGGGGAATGTTATCTCTGCTTCTGACGGGAACACCATATTCTGCTACAATGTGTCTGATACCTCCACCGTCACGATTGATACGGATTCAGGGAACTATGTTTATGCGTGGTTCACTTCTGAGCCTTCAGTTGGTTCTCAATCCCATAATTCGGGCAGATTCTACGGGAGCGGAAACGTGACCGCAAGCGTCCCGTCAGGTTGTTCTTGGTTGGGCGTTCGGCAGATAACCGGATTATACACCTATTCTAATGCGTTCGATGCTGACGCTGGCGATATGAGATCACGCATCAAGGCGTTGGAGGAATCGCAGAGCGTGAGCGTGTTGTCCATAGACAACAACTTCATCACGAATAGCAACTGGTCTACAAGGCTTCCAGATGCGAACAATGCCTCCTTAAACAAATTATACTTGTTCAGCGGTGACAACGTTGGCACATCGCATCTTCCCACATCGAATATGTACGCCGGTTGGCTCGTTACGTTTGAAGCAAACTCATGGAAGCAACAGATCGTTTTTGCCAACGAAATGGTGTACTCAAGGGTTGGGTATGACACGAACTGGAACGCATGGGAGCCGTATTACTTCGGGCGGCAGACGGTTCGTGTCGGTGCCGATGAACAGTTTACGAAGCTGACCGATGCGCTTGATTACGCATACGCTCGAGGGAACTGTGATGTATATGTAAATTCGGGGACTTATGACATATTCAGCGAGCTTGGCGGGAGTACATATTTCAACAGCTTCGTCTTCTCTGATACTCTAAAAGGCGGTGGCCCTGTTGTCGGGAATGATTGCAATTACTATTTCTCACCTGGGGCAATCGTTACGTTTGTAAACACAACTTCTAACTCTGATGTTGCGGCAACGTTTTCTCCCTTTAACGCCGGTGACGGTAATTTCCTGATTGACGGGCTAAACGTGTCGGCCACGAAATGCCGGTACGCCTTCCATGATGAATTAACGAGAGGCGGCGTAAGCAACAAGCGAACCGTGGAGCATATATTCAAGAATTGTTCATTTTACAAGGACAATTCGGGGAACGCCAACTTCACAAGCCCGCTTTGCATCGGCGGTGGGTTGCCTGCCCACGGCGGTTGCGTTGTCACTATTGAAAACTGCTATTTTAATGGCCCTGTTTCGGGCGTTTCGTTGGCAGACTATCACAACGGGCAAGGCGGCACGGCTCCTCAATCGCAATCGAAGGTTTCCGTAATCGGATGCTTCGTTGACAATGGTTGCACGGTAAGCATAACATCGTATGGCACGAACGCAAACAAGACTGTCATGTTTGTCAGCGGGTGTTCGTTGGGGATCAACCCTATCAATAACACAGCCAACGGCAACAACACGATCCTGAAAAGCTGGGGGAACGTGATTGCGTGATTACCGAGTTTATAAAATCCGCACAGTTCACAGCAACATATTTCGTTACACTTTGAATTTAGGAGGTAGAGTAACAATGTGGGTGGTATCAGGAACCAGCTTATCAATGGCAGAGGGTGATTGGGGCGTTGAGTTGCCTGTCACCGTAAGCGGAGCCACGTTTGCCGCAAACGATTCCTTAAAAATCGTTATCAAGAATGGGGAAACAACGATTGTTGAAAAAGAGTATACGAACATCACGCAAAACACCGTGAAGCTTGAACTGACGGAAGCAGAAAGCGCACTCCTTCCTATCGGAGTTTATGTGTATCGGTTGGACTGGTATCAAGACGGTGCTTTCATGTGCAACATCATTCCTGTCTCCACGTTTAAGGTGGTGGATAAGGCGTGAAATTATCGGTATCTTTTAACCCGCAAACTCTTAACGTCTCGTTTAACCCGCCTCATGCCAATATCAGCACATCGACACAAATCGTCCGTGACTATGTGGATAGAGACCCGTACACGGGTGCGTATGAAATAACCCCGTCACAAGAAACGCAGACCCTTGGAACAAAAAACAAGCGCATGACGGGCAACGTGACTATCAACCCCATCCCGTCAAACTACGGTTTGATAACGTGGAACGGCGCATTTATTACAGTATCATAATAAGGAGATAAAAAAATGGCTCATCCGAGTGTAGTTATCAATTCCATAACCTATCAAGATGTTCCTTCCATTCAGGTTCCGCTTTCGGGTGCATCGGGGAACGCAGAGTTCTTTGACACCTCCGATGCTACTTTGGACAACGGCGGCAAGATGCTGTCGGGGAATACAGCCTATGCTAACGGCGTAAAGTACACCGGCTCCATCGCCACTAAGACCGGCACGGACATCACCGCAAGCGGGGACACCGTTACCGTTCCCGCAGGCTACTATGCCTCTCAGCAGACCAAAGCTGTCGCAAGCGGTTCAGCAACAGCTCCCGCTACCATCAGCGGCTCGTCCGCTTCTATTTCCACAGGTACGAACACTCTGACTTTGAGCAAGACCGTTTCGGTCACGCCCACGGTGAGTGCGGGTTATGTGGCCTCCGCTACTGCGGGTAACTCTTCCGTTTCCTTGACCGCATCCGTGACTACGAAGGGGGCGGCAACCATCACGCCGACAACGAGCGATCAGACCATCGCAAGCGGGACTTACCTCACGGGCGCACAGACCATTTCCGGCGATGCTAACCTTGTTGCAGGAAACATCAAAAGCGGCGTGAGCATCTTCGGCGTTTCCGGCTCCCTGACCTCCGCAACTGTTTCACAGGATTCCATCACGAAGGTTCTCACTATTTCGTAAAGGAGCATAGCATGGCGCAGAACATTTCCCTAATGGGAGCGATCTACCTTGACACGCCGTCCGTGCGCCTTCCCTTACAAGGTGGCGGGTACGCTACGTTCGTTGACACATCCGATGCGAACGCTATCGCTTCTGACATAGCGAGTGGAAAAACCGCTTATGTGAACGGAGCGAAGATTATCGGCACGGCTGTTTCGTCTGCCGTGAACGTTACTACAACGCAGGATGTGAGCGGCGGCGATATAGTCACCATCACCGCACAGAACGTGGTTCCGTACAATCCGCTTGGCGAAGCGGCAGAACTTATCTCGACATACGCAAAAACAACGTATGCCCTGAAAGACACCCTATACAATACATGGGAACCATCGACCACCGCAAAGGCTATCGTTGCTACCGCCAACCTTGAAACGAAATCGCTCGATTTGTCGAACTACGAATACTTCACCAAATTCGTCATTGATTCGAGAACCGCCTACAATAGCGGTACAACATTGAGCGGTGCTGTTGTCCATCAGGTGACAGCCGTTTTTCAGTATATCTACCGCAAACCGTCAAACTTCACCAATATCGCCTCAAAGACGGACAACTATAACTACTGTACAACGATTTACACGGCTCCTTTGATGGACTACTACGATACAAGTAATGCCCATAAACTGTCATACACTGGTTCGTATGGATTCTACGGTGCGGCAACGGCACATACGTTCAGCAACTCGTCCTCCCTGACACCCAATCTTACCATAAAGCGGCCTACGCTAAATGCTCGTTGTTCAAACTCCTACTTCACCACCACAATGGCTGAAGCCGTTGACAAGACGAACAGCACAATGGCTGTTTGGGGGTATCTGTATCGGTGCAAGAAGGGTTCGTTTGGCAGAGCAGTTTGGGACGATTTGATTACGGTGTACAATTCGTGAGGTGACACATGGCAGTATCAAAAGTAATCTTGAACGGCAACACGCTTATGGACACCACGCAGAAGACTGTCACGGCGGCTTCTATGTTGAATGGTATTACGGCGTTAAAGAATGATGGGACGGACATAACGGGGAGCATCGCAAGCAAGACATCTTCTGACCTTACGGCAAGCGGCGCAACAGTCACGGCTCCTGCTGGATACTATGCGTCAAGCGCAAGTAAAGCCGTCTCAAGCGGTTCTGCTACCACTCCCGCCACCACCATCACGGCGAACCCGTCTATCTCCGTTTCGTCCGGTGGCCTTATCACGGCATCTGTCAGTGGTTCTCAATCCGTCACGCCCACGGTATCAGCCGGTTACGTTTCAACCGGAACGGCGGGGACGGTATCGGTAAGCGGTTCCAACACATCACAGTTGACCACACAGGCGGCGCAGACAATAACGCCAACTAAATCTGCTCAAACAATCGCAAGCGGGAAATACTTGACAGGAACACAGACGATTGCGGCGATTCCCGCCGCTTATCAGGATGTGACCGGAGTAACAGCTTCGGCGGCAGATGTTGTTAGTGGAAAGAGCATTGTTGACAGCACCGGAGCAACGGTAAACGGCTCGCTTGTTATCCAACATTACTACACAGGAAGTACAGCTCCGGCCTCGTCTTTGGGTGCAAACGGGGATATATATTTGGAGGCATGAGGTTCGTATGCCAACGATTCGACTTATTCCGAGCGTATTATATAATGCTGACGCATATTTAACCGTTTCAGACGAGAGCAACGCTTTTACCAACACGGACAGTACAACTTTTGCAACTATCGAAAGCACATTTGATTCCACGGCGAGTAGATATGTGTACTTGAGAGGGTTCAACTTTGACGCTGTTCCGAACGATGCAACCGTTACTGGATTCACCATAAAATTCAATGCCTACACACAAGGCGGTAAAACAAGCAAAATATACGCATACAACGGTACTACGCAAGTTTCGGCGGCAGGTAGCGCAACTGGTCTTAACTCGTCCGTTTCGGCAAGACTTCACACGTTCACGGATACAACAATAGATTGGGAAACTCTGAAAGGGTATGGGAGTAACTTTGGGATCCGTTTCAACTGTGGGCGAACCTATGCAAACACAAAGTCATTTGTGTACCTCTACGGTGCGGAGATAGAAGTAACGTATACGAGGGTTGGAAGCGAAACAATTTACTACAAAGACAATGGAACATGGGTATCCGCATCTTCTGTCTACAAGAAAGTGAATGGTTCGTGGGAACTTCAAAACGATTTGTCTAACGTATTCGACAGTCAAACAAACTATGTGAAAGGCGAATAGCCATGCTTAACGAGTTTATAAAAGCGGCACAGACCGAGGTAGACAACCACAGCATCTATGTGTGGGGCGGTTCAGGACAACTCTGCTGTGACGTGTCCGAGGACTGGATACGGGCGAAGGAGAAAGGCCGCCAACCTGAAGCGGCGGTCAAGGAGTGGGAAGAAGTCGAGAGTGGGCCTTATAGGGATGTTGCACGGTGCTTCGACTGTTCAGGCTACGTTTCGTGGTGCTTGAACAAGGCGGGAGCGTTCTCCGGCAGGACGAACTGTGACGGACTTTTCGCAAGGTCAACGGAGATATACACCCCTGAAGATGGCTGTCTCCTGTTTAGGGTATCTCCCACCAACAAGAACGATGAAACCCATGTCGGCATCTACTACAAGGGAAAACAGTACGAAGCACGGGGCAGGAAAGACGGAGTTGTGTGCATCGACTACAACCCAAACTACTGGCAGAAGTTAGCATGGTTCAAGGCGTTAAAACCTGACGAGCCTCCTGAACCTACGCCCGTCCCTGAAAACAAGGTGCTTGTTAAGGGCAAGTCCGTTTGGGTAAGGGACAGCGATTCTACCAAAGGCAAGAAGCTGTTTGTGGCCCACAAAGGACAGACCTTCGACCTCATTGATGTTGCACCAAGTGGTTGGTATCACATTATGACAAGTTACCCTGAAGCGTATATCACAAACAAACCGAGGTATACAGAAATCGAAAATGGATAGCGTAACACAATCAATTATTTTGTGGGGCGG
>JAEIGA010015782.1_pt1 | contig 11496 bp, 6 predicted proteins | sample 9270691 | NCBI WGS metagenome assembly JAEIGA01 (sample SAMN17057246, study PRJNA624740) | gut metagenome | biome: biome; isolation source: fecal sample | host: Bos grunniens | place: China: Xizang | collected 2019
ATGCTGGCATGCCCGGAGGCTGGCGAGATAAAGAATGTGCGCTATTGCTATAAGAACTTCATCATAGGCAATCTGCACAACCTCAGAGGACAGCCGGTGGTACCGTTCACAACAGAAAAATAAGAATGACAACATGTGTCTATGCTGCTGCCTGCACGTGTTGCAGCTATAGACGAAATGTACTGCAGCTATAGACAATATGCATTGCTGCTATAGATGATACGTATTGATGTTATAGACGAAACGTATTGCTGCCGCAGACAACTGGCTGGATACCAGTTAGAAATGTAAGAAATAATATCTTAAGGAACAATATGAAGAATAAGTTGGTTATATATATTAAATGTTGCATTGCCCTAACTCTTTGCCTGCTGCCTGTGAATGTGGCGGCAAAGACTTATGGGGCGGAGCAGCAGGTGTCTAAAGTCAAGAAACAGGCGAAACATAAGCAGCGAAAAGCAGACGAATTCGTCACAGTGCGTGACGGACGATTCTATATAGGCGACAGCGAATATCGTTATATCGGAACAAACTTCTGGTATGGTGCTATACTCGGAAGTACAGGACAGGGCGGCAACCGTGAGCGCCTTCACCGCGAACTCGACGATATGAAGGCGGTCGGAGTGGAGAATGTGCGCATCCTTGTGGGAGGCGACGGACGCGACAGCATACCAAGTCACATCGCTCCGAAACTTCAGGTGCGGCCTGGAGTGTATAACGACACGCTGCTTATTGGTCTTGACTATGTCATGGCAGAACTTGAGAAGCGCGGCATGAAGGCCATACTATACTTCAATAACGCATGGGAATGGTCGGGCGGATACGGCGCCTATCTCGACTGGGTAGGCTTCTCAGGCGAGGTGGAGAGTTCTGACGGTTCGGGCAAAAAGAAATTCTTCAGCCAGACACCTGTGCCTACAATCGACGGATGGTGGGAGTATATGCAGTATGTCGGCAACTTCATAGTCAACGACAAAGCAAAGGCTCTCGCTGCAGACCATGTGCGATTCATAGTCTCTCGCACCAACACGATAACCGGAAAGCCGTATCGTGACTCTAAGGCGATAATGGCTTGGGAGATAGCCAACGAGCCGCGATGCTTCATTAACGACTCGCTGCATAGAGCAAAATTTGTAGAATGGATAGACGAACAGTCAAGACTGATCAAGTCTCTTGACCCTAACCACCTCGTGACAACAGGTTCTGAGGGCAAGCATGGCTGTGAGGAGGATATCAATCTCTTCCGTCAGATACACACGCTGCCATGCATTGACTATGCCTGCATACACATCTGGCCAAACAACTGGGGATGGCTTGGCAAGTTCAATCAGAACTATGACGCAGACAAAACCATTGCAGCAGATGCTCCAGACCCTATTGTCGACAACGTAAGAATAGCATGCGACTCAACCATAGCATACATTGAAGAAGCCTACCACGTCATGAACACTCCGGCAGAAGATATTGACAAGTCTGCGTTCCGCCGTCGTCCGGTGGTGCTTGAAGAGTTTGGCTATCCACGCGACAGATTCCTATTCACCCCAGGCTCGCCTACAAAGGGACGCGATGTATACTATAAGATGGTGTTTACCATCATCCGTGACTCAGGAAAGATAGCTGGATGCAACTTCTGGGGATGGGGCGGAAGAGCCAATGTCAAGCACACTATATGGCAGAGATGGGATGACTATGTGGGCGATCCTGCACAGGAGGAGCAGGGACTCAATTCAGTCTTCGCTGCCGACAAGTCAACCCTGAAGCTGATAAAAGACTTTTCGAAGCAGATAAACAAATAGCCGCTGACATCACATACAGACTAAAAAAAGCTAATCCATATGATAAAGAAAATCTTTCTTATGCTGACCTTGGCGCTGGCAACAGCAGCTGGCAGCGTAACGGCACAAATCAGAGGCAGCAACATAACCGTGACTGTCACGCCTGACCATAAGGACTGGACATACCAGACGGGCGAGAAGATAGAGTTTACGGTGTGTGTGCTGAAGTCGGGCACACTGCTCGACAATGCCAGCATATCTTACGAGATGGGTCCGGAGATGTATCCTGAGGTGAAAAAAGACATGACGCTCAAGACTGGAACAACGAAGATAAGCGGCAAGATGAAGCGTCCGGGATTCTATAAGCTTAAGGTTACGGCTCATGTTGGCGGAAAAGACTACGAGGCATGGTGCTCTGCAGCCGTCTCGCCAGAGAAGATTCAGCCGGCAGCACAATGCCCGGCAGACTTTGATGAGTTCTGGGCAAATACCATAGAACAAGCGCGATGGACTGCGCTCGAACCAACATTTGAGTTCCTTCCAGAGCGTTCTACTCCAGAGGTCAATACGTATCATGTATCGTTCCAGAACGACCAGTGGGGCAGACGGGTATATGGCATACTCAATGTCCCTGCCAAAGCAGGGCGCTATCCGGCTATGCTCAGAGTGCCAGGAGCAGGAGTCAGACCATATCAAGGCGACCAGTGGGCTGCCAAGAAAGGACTGATAGTGCTCGAGATAGGCATACACGGCATACCGGTAACCAATCCGCAACAGTATTACGACAACCTATTCTCTGCTGCACTGGCAGACTACTGGCATCACGGAGTGTACGACCGCGAGCGCAACTACTACCGCCACGTCATCACAGGATGCATCCGTGCCATTGATTTCATCGAGACATTGGGTGCAGGAACAAATACTTTCGGTCCGTCAGCCATGCTGGCAGAGTGGGACAAGAAGAATCTCGCGGTGACCGGTTCGTCGCAAGGCGGATTCCTCACACTCGCTACAACAGCGCTCGACAAGCGCGTCACATGCTACGCTCCAATACATGCTGCCATGTGTGACTATGAGGCAGCGCTGAAGAAAACCGCCTGCGGATGGCCTCACTACTATTATGACGAGCAGAAACAGGCTGCGAAGGAAGGGGTGAATGCCAGCATAGTAGAGCAAGCACGATACTACGACGGAGTGAATTTCGCACGCCGCATCAGTGTGCCAGGCTACTATAGCTTCGGCTATAACGACAATGTCGTGCCACCAACGACAGCATATGCCACATTCAACGTCGCTGGAGGCGATAAGACACTCTCGCCTTATCAGCAGACAGCACACTTCTGGTATCAGGAGCAGTGGGACGAATGGCAGAACTATCTGCTGAAGAAGCTGGGCCTATAGGCAGACATCGGCAGTGTGTAACCCCGTTCTGCGCTCACCCATATAGACGGCATGGCATCTGAAAAGGCTCGCAATGACCATCCCGCATACTATCATTCATAGACATAACGAATAAAACAAACAACATACAATATGATTATGGAAAACAAGACATACGGCTATTTCGACGACGCTGCAAGAGAATACGTCATCACAAATCCAGCGACACCGTTCCCGTGGATTAACTATCTGGGCAATGAAGACTTCTTCGGACTCATCAGCAACACAGCCGGAGGATACGACTTCTATAAGGATGCAAAGTTCCGCCGCATCACCCGTTACCGCTACAATGGCGTGCCGATGGACAATGGCGGCAGATATTTCTATATCAACGACAACGGAACGGTATGGAATCCTGGATGGAAACCATGCAAGACACCGCTCGATAAGTATGAGTGCCGCCACGGAATGAACTACACACGCATCACTGGCGAGAAGAACGGCATAGAGGCTTCGGTGCTCTTCTTTGTTCCTCTGAAGACATGGGCAGAGGTGCAGAAGGTGACACTCAGAAACACCACAGCCGAAAAGAAGAGCGTGAAGCTATTCTCTTTTGCAGAGTGGTGCTTGTGGAATGCAGCCACAGACATGGAGAACTTCCAGCGCAACTGGTCTACAGGAGAGGTTGAAATAGACGGAGGAACCATATATCACAAGACCGAATACAAGGAACGTCGCAACCACTATGCGTATTACGCAGTGACAAACGCTGCGGTTGACGGCTACGACACAGACCGTGAGTCGTTCATCGGACTATATAACGAGTTTGCTAATCCGCAGTGTGTCATGCAGGGCAAGCCTTCTAACTCGCTTGCTCACGGCTGGAGCCCGATAGCGTCGCACTATATCGAGGTAGAGCTGGCGCCAGGCGAGTCGAAGGACTATATATTCCTGCTCGGCTATGTAGAGAATGAGCAGGAGCAGAAATTCTCGGCAGAGGATATCGAACGCAAGAAAAACGGCACACTCATCTCGTCGCAGGCATCAGATGTCACTCTTGTCAATAAGGCTAAAGCCCGCCAGACCATCAGTCGCTTTGCAACGGTTGAGGCTGTTGATGCTGCCTTTGACGAACTGCGAACGATGTGGGACGAGCTCCTCGATAAGTATGTAGTCAAGTCAGACGATGAGCGTCTCGACCGCATGGTCAATATCTGGAACCAGTATCAGTGCATGATAACGTTCAATTTCTCACGTTCTGCATCATTCTTCGAGAGCGGTGTAGGCCGCGGCATGGGCTTCCGCGACTCCAACCAAGACCTTGTCGGATTCGTACATCAGGTGCCAAGCCGTGCCCGCGAGCGCATCATAGACATCGCCTCTACACAGTTCCCTGACGGCGGCTGCTATCATCAGTATCAGCCGCTTACGAAGCGCGGCAACAACGACATCGGCGGCGGATTCAATGACGACCCGATGTGGCTCATCTTCGGCACCGTAGCATACATCACGGAGACAGGCGACTACTCTATACTCGACGAGATGGTGCCGTGGGACAATGAGCCAGGCACAGAAGTGACGCTTATGGAGCACCTCAGAATATCGTTCAATCATGTCGTAGAGAATCTTGGTCCGCACATGCTTCCTCTCATCGGACGTGCCGACTGGAACGACTGTCTCAACCTGAACTGCTTCTCTTGGGATCCGAACGAGTCGTTCCAGACCACCGAGAATAAGACAGAAGGCTCGCAGGCAGAGTCGCTCATGATAGCCGGACTGTTTGTCTTCTGCGGCAAGCAGTATGTAGAACTATGCCGTGAGATAGAAGGCTTCGGGGCTGAAGCCGACCGTGCGCAGCAGTGCATTGACAATATGGTAGAGGCAGTGAAGCAGCATGGCTGGGACGGCGAGTGGTATCTGCGCGCCTACGACTTCTATGGCAACAAGATAGGCTCTAACGAAAACGAAGAAGGAAAGATCTTCATAGAGTCGCAGGGATTCTGCACCATGGCAGGCATCGGCATGGAAGAGGGCATGGTTGACAAAGCTCTCGACTCATGCAAGAAATACCTTGACTGCGAACACGGTATGGTTCTCAACAATCCGGCATACACCACATATCATGTGGAGATGGGCGAGATATCGTCATATCCTGCAGGATACAAGGAGAATGCAGGCATCTTCTGCCACAACAATCCGTGGGTCATAATCGGCGAGACTGTCGCTGGCCGCGGCAACGACGCCTGGGAGCACTACACAAAGATATGCCCAGCATGGATTACCGACCAGGATTTGCATAAGATAGAACCGTATGTCTACTGCCAGATGGTAGCGGGCAAGGATGCAGCAAAGCCAGGCGAGGGCAAGAACTCATGGCTCACAGGCACTGCAGCATGGAACTGGTATACCATCACCCAGTACATCCTCGGAATCAAGCCGACATATCACGGTCTGGAGATTGACCCTTGTCTGCCGCAGACAATGAAGGAATACACCGTCAAGCGCATCATCCGCGACGCAGAATATCATATCACTGTGAAGAATCCTGACGGCAAGCAGAAGGGCGTGAAGCAGATTCTGGTAGACGGAAAGCCTATCGAAGGCAATATCATTAACTCTACACCAGGCATACACACAGTAGAGGTTACGATGTAAATAATTTAAGTTTGATAGAGGGAGATAGAAGGAGGTAGATGAAGATAGAAGGAGATAGATGACATTTGTCTTGTTGCATGAAGGTAGAAGAAGATAGAGGGAGATAGAAGGAGGTAGATGACATTAGTTTTGATGCAGAACACCCGCTTGCCAAAGTATTGTCCTCTATCTTCGCCGCTGAAAGCGGCATATCTTCTTTTATCTTCTTTTATCTTCCTAAAAAGTATCTTCCTATATCTTCTTAACATCCGAAACTTGAGTATTTAATTCATAAAAACCATACGAAACATGCACAAGAAACTATTCATGGCAGGCCTGCTATCAGTAGCTTTTGCAGGACAGATGGCGGCGCAGTCAGCCTTTATCTATCCGAAGAACCAAGCTACAGCCCCTGCTATAGCACGTGACGAAGCCATAGAGGCGAAGGTAGAGCAGGTGCTCTCTACACTCTCGCTCGACGAGAAGATAGGTCAGATGGTCGAACTCGACCTGCGTATCATAACCGTTCAGGACAAGTCAGGCCGCTGGGTGGTAGACCAGCACAAGCTCGACTCCATACATAGCAACTATAAGATAGGCTCCTTCCTCAATACCCCAGGACCGCAGGGCGTGACAGCGGCAGAGTGGGAGAAGGTTATAGCTCAGATACAGGCATCTGCCATAAAGTATACGGGCATACCAACCGTGTTCGGTGTCGATGAGAATCACGGCATGACATACACCACCGACGGCACACTGATGCCACAGAATATTAACGTGGCAGCGACATTCAACCGCGACGTGGCATACAACGGAGCACGCGTGACGGCATACGAGACACGTGCCTGCTCAGTGCCATGGACCTATTCGCCTACTGTCGACCTCTCGCGCAATCCGTCATGGCCTCGCTGCTGGGAGAACTTCGGTGAGGACTGCCTGCTCAGTTCAGAGATGGGACGCATGATGACACTCGGTTTCCAAGGTGCCGATCCTAACCATATCGGACAGCAGAACATAGCCGTTTCGGTAAAGCACTACATGGGCTACGGCGCTCCAGTGTCAGGAAAAGACCGCACGCCAGCCATCATCGCGCTGCAAGACCTGCGTGAGAAGCATTTCGCTCCGTACAAGGCATGCATCGAAGCCGGTGCGCTCACCGTCATGGTCAATTCTGGAAGCATAAACTACATGCCGGTGCATGCTGACAAGACCCTGCTCACTGGTTGGCTGAAAGAAGGGCTGCAGTGGGACGGAATGCTGATAACTGACTGGGCAGATGTCAACAATCTGTTTAATCGTGAGAAAGTGGCACACGACAAGAAAGAAGCCCTATGCCTCGCCATCAATGCGGGCATCGATATGCTCATGGACCCATACAGCTGCGACTGCATACAGCTGCTGCACGAACTTGTAGACGAAGGCAAGGTGAGCGAGGGCCGTATAGACGATGCTGTACGCCGCATACTGCGTCTCAAGGCACGCCTCGATCTCTTCGATCACCCTACACAGCGTCTGCGCGACTATCCGCTGTTCGGCAGCGAAGAGCATCGCCAGGTGTCATACACAGGAGCAGTAGAGTCGATGGTGCTTCTGAAGAACAACGGCATTCTGCCGCTGGCCCACGGCAAGAAGATTCTTGTGGCAGGACCGAATGCCAACAGCCTGCGTACGCTCAACGGTGGATGGACCTACACATGGCAGGGCAAGGGCATCGACGAGATAATCAGCAATGTAGTTGCCGCAACATCGAAGCGCAAGGCGTCGCAGGGCGGCCCGTTCGTAAAGCCAAATACCATATTCGAAGCCCTCTGTGCGGAGTATGGCAGCCAGAACGTGATGCTCGACACCACCCTGCAGTATGACAATAACGGCGAATACTACGAGGAGATTCTCCACGACCCAGACTTCCGCACACTGACAGCTTCTGCCGCCAAAGCCGATGTCATCATTGCCTGCATAGGTGAGAACACATACTGCGAGACACCAGGTAATCTGACCGACCTGCGTCTCTCAGAGAATCAGCGCAATATGGTCAAGGCGCTCGCCGCTACAGGCAAGCCCGTCATACTCGTTCTCAACGAGGGCCGTCCGCGCATTGTCAGCGACATAGAGCCGCTCGCTGCAGCCGTGGTCGATATCATGCTGCCGTCTAACTGCGGCGGTGACGCACTAGCACATCTGCTCAGCGGCAAGGAGAACTTCAGCGGCAGACTGCCGTTCTCATACCCACGCCACGTCTCAGCCTATACCTGCTACGACTACCGCGCCAGCGAGGTGTCAGAGACCATGGCAGGAGCATACAACTACAGCGCAGACGTATCGTTCCAGTGGCCATTCGGCTACGGACTCAGCTATACGACTTTCAGTTATCAGAATCTGCGTGTCGAGACCCCGAAGGGCAATGGCGTGTTCGGTCCGAAAGACGTGCTGACAGTCAGCGTCGATGTGCGCAATACAGGCAGCCGTGCCGGCAAGCACTCCGTGCTGCTCTATAGCAGCGACAAGGTGGCATCGCTGGTGCCAGAAGTGCGCCGTCTGCGCGACTTCAAGAAGATAGAGCTGCAGCCAGGCGAACAGCAGACCGTCACCTTCTCGCTGCCAGCAGAGGCGCTCGCCTTTGTCAATATGCACGACCAGTGGGTGCTGGAGCCAGGCGAATTCGTGCTGCAGATAGAAAACCTCAGCAAAACAGTGCGTTGCGAATAGAGAGACTGCGCTATGGAGAAACTGCTGCAATACTGCTGGAAACACCGCATACTGCCTGCTGGCGAACTGCGTACGACCGACGGGCAGCCTGTTGAAGTGGTCGATGCCGGTCTGCTCAATACGGATGCAGGCCCCGACTTCTTCAATGCCCGAATACGCATTGGCGACCGCCTGTTGGCTGGCAACGTAGAGATACACGTCCGCCGACGCGACTGGTATGCCCATGGACACGACCGTGATGCAGCTTACGACAATGTCATCCTGCATGTTGTCGATGCTAAGTGTAACGGGGTTGCACAGCAAGATGCAACAGCCGAGCCCCGTGATGAGGTTGTACGAACCCTCTCAGGCAATGTCCTGCCCGAACTGCAGATAACTGTGCCAGAGGAAATAATACAGAACTACCAAGAGCTACTCAGTGTAGATAGTTATCCGCCGTGCTACAAGATAGTGCCGAAGGTTACACCGCTATGCATGCACTCATGGATGGCAGCACTCCAGACCGAACGGCTGAAACAGAAGACTGACGCCATAGTTGAGCATGTGTCACGTTTGAAAGGCGACTGGGAGCATGCTTATTTCATAACATTGGCACGAAGCTACGGATTCGGGTCTAACAGCGATGCTCTCGAGCAGTGGGCGCGCAACATGCCGATGACATCCGTTGCCCATCATCGCGACAATCTCTTCCAGATAGAAGCGTTCTTTTTCGGACAGGCAGGCATGCTTAACATAGCTACGGTAAGAGAGCGTCTGCAACTCGAAACCGCTGCCGATGAGTATTTTCAGCGCCTGCTGTCAGAATATGAATATCTGAAACATAAGTTCCGCTTGACTGACGACCATCCCCCGCTATGGAAGTATATGCGCATGCGTCCGCAGAATTTTCCTACGATACGCATAGCCCAGCTGGCACGTCTCTACCACGAACGGCGCACATCGCTGTCGCAGCTGGTGGAGTGTGATACGATAGAAAAGCTTAGCAAGATGTTCCAGTGTGGTGTTTCTGACTATTGGCAGACACACTATACCTTCGGCCATGAGAGTCAGCCGTCAGCCAAGCAACTCTCGGCTGCCAGCACTAATCTGCTCATGATAAACTGCGCCATACCGATGCTCTTTGCCTATGGTCGCCATACGGGCAGCGAAGCACTCTGCAATAAGGCGCTCGATCTGCTCGAAAGTTTGCCAGCGGAGAATAATAATATCACCCGCATGTGGCAGCAGGTGGGGCTTGAGAGCCGTTCGGCAGGCGATACGCAGTCGCTCATACAGCTTAAGAAACAATATTGCGACCGTAAAAACTGTCTGCAATGCCGCATAGGCTACGAATATATGAAACTAAAATCATAACAGAAAGAATACTAGCATACATGCATGCGAAGGGAAGTGTCAGAATTCTGATGCTTCCCTTTTTTATTGTTGTCAATTCAGAAAACACTAATATTCAGAGGTGTCAGACTGTGCTGCAAATATCATATAAATCTCAGCATAAAAGATAATAATGCCAAAGGCTGCGAATGACGGTGCAAGAAGCAGTGTCTTGCCTTGTCATTCGCAGCCTTTTGATGTGTCATTCGCAGTCTTTGGCAGAACATGCTGCGAGACACAAAAAGCGCAGACAAAATATGCCCGCGCTTCAATAGTTTTTATTACGAAAGTTATGTTATTTCTGAATATATTTTTTGCCTCGTTGTATGTTTAATCCTTTTGACGGCTGGTTTCTGCGTATGCCGTCTATGGTGTATACGTCTGAGCTTATGTCTTTTGCTGCATGGCAGGCATTAATGCTGGTTGGGGCATCTCCTGTGACGGCAATATTCATACGGCGTGTCATTGTCGAACCCTCGCTGTCTGTTACTGTTATGTTGAAGGCTGTCAGTCCTGGTGTTCCTGCTTTTATTGTCATCTGTCCGTCGGCCGTAGTTGCTGTGGCTGTGCCGCTCAGTCGCTCAACCTTGTACTGAGGAGTGGCGGTGTATCCGGCGAAGAGTGACTTCAGACTGATGCTCTGCTGCCCGTCGATAGGCAGGACGAAATGGGTATCTGCCAGCCAGTTTATATAGTCTTCCAGTTGTGTGAAACCGTCGCCGTCAGGGTCAGCGTTGCTGTCAGAGAAATCGCCTATTGCAGACAGGGTGTTTGTGCCGTGAATCTTCTCCCACCAGTTAGGCAGTCCGTCGCGATCGGTGTCAAATTCTGTGCTGCGCACTTCGTTGCCATAGTCTTCGTATCCTCCGCAGTCGCGCTCAGAATCGATGAGGCCGTAGTGTCCAGAACGGCTTCCCACATAGTGGTAAGTGCCGTTGAGCGTCTCGTCAATCATGCGCAGGTCGTGGTCGTCGAATACAGGCTGGTTGGCTCCGACATCGCTCAGTACGCTCTTGTAGGCGTCTCGTGCAGACTCAATCTTAGCGTATGATGGGAAGAAAGGTTTGTCGACCCACTGCTTATAGTATTTCTCATCAAACATTTTCTCTTTTTCTCCGTTCGGGGTGCGTCCCTTCTCCTGATTATTCTCGTCGAAGACGCCTGGCATGACGTTGCCGCTGAAGTAGTAACGCTGTGTGCCAAGGAAATTTCCTGGTTCGTCAGCGGTAAGCATTATTTTAGTTGCGTTGGTCTGATTTGTAGCAGGTCCGCGTTTGTAGTAGTTATTTACGAAGTTCACTTCGTGCGCGCCGTTATAGCATGCCTGTCGCGACCAGTTGTATACGACCATATTGAATATGTCGAGTCGTCCTGCCAGATATCCGTTGCCGTCGAGTCCGCCAGCCAGGCTCCAGTTGCGTCCGCTGTTGTTTGCCAGCAGATTGTGATGGAAAGAACCGATATCACCGCTGATGCTGCCTGCAAAGCCGTGATCGGTGCCAGAGGCGTAGTTCTTATGGTCGGCCATGCTCAGCGCCTCGCTGATAAGTGTTCGTTGCAGCGTGATGTTCTTGGCATTGCGTGAAGAGAAAGCCTCGTCGATGGTCCATGATATTGAGCAGTGGTCCAT
>JAEIGA010015783.1_pt1 | contig 11496 bp, 9 predicted proteins | sample 9270691 | NCBI WGS metagenome assembly JAEIGA01 (sample SAMN17057246, study PRJNA624740) | gut metagenome | biome: biome; isolation source: fecal sample | host: Bos grunniens | place: China: Xizang | collected 2019
CACGTTGATGCCGCTAAGGGTATGGTTGCGCAGGCAAAAGAGAATGCAGCTTTATCCGGACTTCAGGATGCTCCGATCAGATATATCGTTGATGACTGTAAAAAGTTTGTTGAACGAGAGATTAGACGCGGACACAAGTATGAAGCTATTATTATGGATCCTCCCTCTTACGGAAGAGGACCTTCTGGAGAGGTTTGGAAAATTGAGGAAGCTATCGATGAACTGATAAAGCTTTGTGCTCAGTTGTTGTCAGACAGACCGCTGTTTTTCTTGGTAAATTCTTATACTACCGGTCTTTCTCCCCTGACAATGAAGTATATGATTGATCTTGAGATTACTTCTAAATACGGAGGAAAATGTGAAGCCGGTGAAATAGCGCTTCCTGTTCTCTCAAGAGGAACGGCATTGCCGGCAGGAGCAAGCGCAAGATGGACTTCCATAGGAGGAGATGGCAAATGAGCACGCCATTCATCGAAACGCGAGACCTTGAATTTTCATATGATGATTTGGAATTGGATGATAAGTCACAGAACTATGCTTTGTGTGGAGTTAGTACTGTCATTGAGCGCGGTGAATACGTGGCTGTTGTCGGCAGAAACGGTTCCGGAAAATCCACGTTTGCTAAGCTTTTGAATCTTGTTTTAGAGCCTAACAGCGGAGATATTCTCATAAACGGAAAATCTGTTTGCGGTGATCTTACCGATGACGATATCATTGAACTCAGAAGAAGCGTTGGCATGGTTTTTCAAAACCCTGATAATCAAATCGTTGCAACTATTGTTGAAGAGGACGTAGCTTTCGGACCTGAGAACATTGGTGTTCCCTCCGCAGAAATCAGGACAAGGGTGAATGATGCCCTGGCTGCTGTAGGTATGTCTGAATTTGCTCATTTTGAGCCGCATAGGCTCTCGGGAGGTCAAAAGCAGAGGGTTGCCATCGCCGGGATTATAGCAATGATGCCGGACTGTATGATATTTGACGAGTCTACGGCGATGCTGGATCCTATCGGTCGTGCCGAGGTTCTTGAGACAATGGAAAAAATGGTTCGCGAAAGAGGTATTACCGTTATTAATATTACTCATCATATGAGTGAAGCCGCGCGCGCCGATAGAATTATTGTTATGAATAACGGTCAGATCATTGCAGATGATATTCCCAAAAAGATATTTGCGGATTCTGAGCTAATCAAAAAAGCGGGCTTGGAGTTAACTCAGAGCGCGGAGCTGATGCACAAGTTGTCTGCTATGGGATTGGAGATCGGAGATATTCCGATAACTGTCTCGGATGCTGTGGAGAAGATTTGCGAATCTATCGAAAAATAAATGACACGACGCAATCGCGTCGGGATATTATGGAAATGAAATGAATCATAAATTGGAATTAAGAGATGTCAGCTACGTATACGGAGGCGGCACTCCATTTGAAGCTCACGCTTTGAATAGTATTAATCTGACAATTGAATCAGGTTCTATTACCGGTATTATCGGGCATACCGGATCCGGAAAATCTACATTGGTCAGATTGTTTAATGGCCTCGAACGCCCAACTTCGGGCACGGTTTTACTTGACGGAGCAGATATCTGGACCGAGCCGAAAAATATAGGAAAAATCAGATTTCGAGTCGGTTTGGTTATGCAATATCCGGAGTATCAGTTGTTTGAAGAAACGGTAAGGGCTGATATAGCTTTTGGTCCTCGAAATATGGGCTTGGATCAAAATGAGATTGAAGAAAGGGTAATTAAGTATTCTTCTTTAGTCGGTCTTGCTTCTGAGGTGCTGGATAAGTCGCCGTTTGAGCTTTCAGGCGGACAAAAGCGACGTGTTGCGATTGCTGGAATAATGGCGATGAAACCTGAAATTCTTGTTCTCGATGAACCTGCAGCCGGACTTGATCCGGAGGGTAGAAATAATATTTTTGATGCTATTGAAGAGTATAGAAAAACTGAAAACGCCACAGTCATTATAGTTTCTCACAGCATGGAAGATATGTCGGAAAGGTGCGATAGAATAGCGGTTCTTTCGAAAGGCAGAATGATTGCCGAGGGCACTACCGAAGAAATTTACTCTGATCCTAAACTTTTGGTTGATGCCGGTTTGGACGTACCCGAGATTACAAGAATAGCTATGTTGCTTTCTGATAAAGGATATAAGCCGGATAAACCGATTTATACGGTCGATCAGGCCGCTGAGTATATTATGAAGATCAAACGAGGAGGAAAATAATGAAAAGCATTGCACTTGGTCAATATTATCCTTCCGATTCTATCATTCATAAGCTTGACGGTAGGACTAAAATATTGCTTGCCACAATTTTTATCGTTTCAATATTTTTCTGTAAGTCTCTGGCTTCATTTGCTTTTCTTTTCTTATTTAGTTTTTTAATCATTGCGATGTCAAAGATTCCGTTTAAAATTGTTTTGAAATCTTTGAGAGCAGTTGTTTTTATACTGGTATTCACTTTTATTATTAATATCTTTATGATCAAAGGCGAAGGAGAACCTCTGGTTAACCTCGGACGGATTAAACTTTATGAAGAAGGCTTGTGGAATGCGTTGTTTATTGCAATAAGAATCCTTTGCCTCATAATTGCCTCAAGCATATTTATTTCGTTTACAACCACTCCCATTCAGCTTACGTATGCTATTGAGTCGCTACTTTCGCCATTAAAGAAGATCAAGGTGCCGGTTCATGATTTTGCCATGATGATGTCTATAGTGCTTAGATTTATTCCTGCGCTTTCAGAGGAAACTGAGAAAATTATGACCGCTCAAAAGGCTCGTGGTGCAGATTTTACAAGTGGCTCCCTACTACACCGCGCTCGTGCATTGATCCCTGTGCTTATTCCTTTGTTTGTATCGGCTTTTAGACGTTCCGATGAGCTTGCTACGGCGATGGAATGTCGTTGTTATCATGGCGGGTCCGGAAGAACCAGGATGACTGTTACCAAAATGGGCGTAAAAGATTATTTTGCATTGTTGCTAATGGTATTATCGGTAGCTTGTATGATTTTGCTTAATTATGTTACTTTCGGATATTCAATGTAATGAAGCTTTTTTTGAAGATCAAATATGACGGCACAAACTATGCCGGATATCAGGTGCAGAACAATGCTCCGACGATACAGTCTGAGCTGAATAAAGCTACTTCTGAACTGTTTGGATTTAAATGTGATATTACGGGATGCAGCAGGACCGATGCTGGCGTTCACGCAACTTGTTTTTGTGCTACCGTACAACGTCATTCAAGTGATGAACTTGAAACCGGTATTCCAATTGAGCGTATCGCGCAGGCCTTGAACGTTCGTTTGCCTGATGATATATCAGTATTTCATGCTGAGTTTGTTCCTTCGGACTTCCATTCTCGCTATGATGTTAAGTCCAAAACTTACGAATACCGAATACTTAATGCGCTTTATAAAGATCCTTTTGAACTCAACAGAGCGTTCCATTTTTCAAAGGTGATTGGTGACGATGATCTTTTGAATATGCAAAAAGCCGCGCATGCTTTTTGCGGAAAAAAAGATTTTTCTGCTTTCATGGCAGCTGGTTCCAAAATCACTGATGCAGTCCGTACGGTATATGATTGCACTGTTCAGCGAAATGGTGATATCATAACTGTCAGAATTACCGCGGATGGATTTTTATATAACATGGTCCGTATTATTTGCGGAACTTTGATTGAGGTCGGAAAAGGAAATATCTCACCGGAAGATATTTCCGAAATTATCTTATCTCGTGACAGGAAACGTGCAGGGGCCACTCTTCCGCCGCACGGACTTTATCTGGTCGACGTTAAATATTGAAATTATTGCAAGTAAAGGAGGGGACGATATGAATGAATCTGAAAAGAAGAAATATTTGTTTTATGAAAATATTGACTCGGTAATTGATGAATACGATGACTATAACTCATATTACGGAATAGTAGCCGTAATTTTCAGAGTCATATCGTTTGCTCTGTTTGCGTGTCTTTTGTTGTTTGTCATAGCATCTGCTTTTGCGGGAGCCGAGGAATTCAGCTACGCAAATCTGGAATACATTACAAGGAACTTCGCGCTTACTCTTGAAGAGAAAAAAGATTCCGCTCGTCAACCTATTAGGTATAACCCGGACAGATTGAACCAGTTTTCTTTGTTTGGGGATGGATTGGCTGTTTGCGGCAGCTCGTCCCTTGCAATTTTTTCTGCAACCGGACGACAAACCTGTTCGGAAACTATTCAATTCAGATCACCGGTTATGATCTCGTCCGATAAATATGTATTGGTTTACGATGAGGGCGACGGTTTCTATAGAGTTTTTAATTCGTTTGCCTCTGTATATAGTGACGTGTTAAATACTCCGATCAAAGGCGCCGCTTTGGCAGATAACGGTTATTATGCATTACTGTCATCATCGGATGAATATAATTCTTCAGTTGAAGTATATAACTCTGATTTTTCTTTGGTAAGCAGATATAATAAAAATGCATACGTATCATGTTTGGATATCACAAATGATGAGGTCTTGATAGTCAGTGCAAATACAAAACTCGGAACGTATGATTTCTGTGTGGAGGTGCTCGTTGCTGGAATAGGGGAGCCGAATGCCAAGTTTACCGTAGACCTTACATCAAGTTTTCCGCTTGATTGCCAAGTGACGGAATACGGGTATGTGATTGTATGTACTGATTCTGTTATTTTTATCGATGAGGCGGGTACTGTGATCGGAGAGTATTCCTTTGATCATATGTCATTAACTGATTTTGCTGTAAGCTCAACAAATGTTCTGCTTCTGTTCAAAACCAAGCAGTTCGAGATCGGTTATGATTATCTGTGTATCGAACCCAAAGGAGATGTTCTTTATTCGGGTCATATTGCGGAAACTGTATTTGCTATAGAACTGTACGATGACAGATCTTGGATTTTATCAGAATCAGGCTTATTCTATGCGGAAAAAGGTGTTAAAAAGTATTTAGAAACCGAGGTTCCTGATTTTGCTTGTTCCGTGTATGCCGTCGACAAGGAAAATTTCTATTTTTGTTCTGAAACAGGCGCGTCTTTCTTTAGCGTAGGCTCAGAACGCGATTGATTTTAATTATGAATTGGATTTTTGATGTCGCTCTTATTGTAATTTATATCCTTGTGATCGTTATTTGCGCTTGCAGAGGATTTGTTAAGTCGATTTGGAGTACGATTGCTGTAATTGGCGCTTTTTTGGCGGCGTGTGCTTTTGGATCTACTGTTTCCGAGTTGATTTTGGATAATTTCGTATATGAACACGTTACTTCATATGCATATGAGTCTGTCGAATCGATTGTTGAAGAAAGCAACGAAGGATACAATGTTTCGGAAATATTTGCAGCTGTTCCGGAAGATCTTGTAACTTTGTTTGAACGTTGCGGAGCTGATTTTGATGAGATCAAAAACGGTCTCTCTTCCGAGATTGCGATGTCATCAGATGAATTATATGAGATGGCAGAGAACATAGCTTTACCGATTTCAAAAGCTATATCAAATATAATTGGCTTTGCCTTAACATTTTTGTGTTCGTTAATTGCGTTGCTTTTATTGGGTTGTATCTTGAATCTTGTGGTACAACTGCCGATTATAAAATCAATTAATTGTATTTTAGGTGCAATTTTGGGAGTCATAGAGGGATTCTTCCTGATATGGGTGATCTGCTTGATTATCGGGCAGCTTTTCGATATTGGTTTTTTAAATCAGCAAAGCAGCGAAAATCTGTTTTCTATTATTAATTCATCCAGATTGGTAAGCTTCTTCTGCAATCTTTCTTGGATCGATTTTATCATTGTTAGTATTAAATGATTTGTGAAAATTTAAATTGAGGTTATTATGGTTAAATGCTCTAAGTGTAAAAAGAGATATGCCGTCGTTTTTGTGACAAAGCTTGAGGACGGCGAAAAAAAGACTGAAGGTCTTTGTCTTCAGTGTGCGCGAGAACTCGGTGTTCCCGTGGATGATATAATGGGTGATCAGCTTAAAAAGCTTGGAATTTCCCAGGATCAGTTGGAAGAGCTTGAGCAGAATATGGCTGAATTGGCTGAATCCGAAGCTTTTCCTTCTGAATTTGTTGATGATGATAATCCGGCACTCCCTGATGACGGCGGAGCACCCTCTATAAATATACAAAAGATAATTAATGAAGCTTTCGGCAATATGAATGGCTCAAACGTATCTGACCACGAGGTCGCTGACAAGAGTGAGAAGGTTCGAAAGAAGAAGGAAGAATCCAAGCCCAAACGTGAGATACTTGATAGGTATTGCAAAAATCTGACCGATATGGCCAAAAAGGGCAGACTTGACAAGATTGTCGGAAGACAGAATGAGCTCGCAAGAGTGGTTCAGATTTTATGCAGAAGACAAAAGAACAACCCTTGTCTTATCGGCGAGCCGGGCGTCGGTAAAACAGCGATTGCGGAAGCTCTTGCTCAGAAAATAGCCTCGGGCGATGTTCCTTACAGATTAAAAAATACAGAATTGTATTTGGTTGATCTGACGGCTTTAGTTGCAGGTACACAATTCCGCGGACAGTTTGAGCAGAGAATGCTTGCTATGATAAATGAAGTTAAGGCGGCGGGAAATATAATTCTCGTTATAGATGAAGTTCATAGTATTGTTGGTACGGGCGGTGGAGAAGGAAGTACAAATGCTGCAAATATTATGAAGCCGGCACTTTCTCGCGGAGAGATTCGAGTTATAGGCGCAACAACACTTAATGAATACCGTAAATATATCGAGAAAGATTCCGCACTTGAGAGACGTTTCCAGCCTGTAACAGTTAATGAGCCTTCTGTGGCAGAAGCTGCAAAAATGCTTGAAGGTATAAAGCATTATTATGAGGAATTTCATCGTATTAAGGTTCCGGACAACGTAATTCATCGTGCAGTTATGCTTTCTGAAAGATATATTACAGATAGGTTTTTACCTGATAAGGCTATTGACTTGCTTGATGAAGCTGCTGCCTCTCTTTCACTGTCCTCTTCAGCTATAAATGAGTCGTATTCTATTCGAGAAGAGCTTCTCAAGCTTAAGAATGAGCGCGAGGATGCTGAAGCTGCAACAGAAAAAAATGAAGAAAAGAAATATGAAAAAATAGCTAAAATCAAAGCTCGCGAAATGGCTTTGTCAGATCGTCTCGAAATTCTTGAAAGTGAGTGCGAACAAGTAGTTCTTACCATAGAGGATATTGCATCTGTTATCGAAGTGTGGACAGGTGTTCCTGCTACCACTATCAAGGAAAACGAGTTTATTCATATTGATAAGCTTGAGCAAAGACTCAGATCACGCATCGTGGGACAGGATGATGCGGTTACCGCTGTAGCTAAGGCTATTAAGCGAAACAGAGCGGGAATAACATATAAACGAAAGCCTGTTTCATTCATTTTTGCAGGTCCTACAGGTGTCGGTAAAACTGAGCTTGTTAAGGTACTTGCCGCTGATTTATTCAATACTCCTGAGACACTCATACGATTTGATATGTCTGAGTTTATGGAAAAGCATTCTGTTTCTAGACTTATCGGATCGCCTCCCGGTTACGTAGGCTATGAGGAAGCCGGACAACTTACTGAGAAAATCAGAAGACGCCCGTATTCAGTGGTTCTTTTTGACGAGATAGAAAAAGCTCATCCTGACGTTTTAAACGTTTTGTTGCAAATTCTTGACGACGGAAGAGTTACTGACGCTCAAGGAAGATCGGTGAATTTTGAAAATGTTGTTCTTGTTATGACCACAAATGCAGGATCCGGAAATATATCGTCTGCTATGGGATTTACCGCGTCTAAAAATGCAGCTGAGAAAGATAGAATAGAAAAGGCATTATTGGAGTTCTTGCGTCCCGAATTTATAAATCGAGTGGACGAAGTTATTGTATTTAATTCCCTTACGGAAGACAATTTCTGTGGTATTGTAAAAATTATGCTACACGATCTTGAGACTGTTTTGAATGAAAGGGGAATTGAGCTTAAATATACGGAAGCGGCTGCCAAGCTTATTGCAGCTGAATCATTCTCCGCAAAATACGGAGCCAGAAATATGAGAAGATATATCCAGAGAAATGTCGAGGATCCTATTGCTGAGGCAATAGTTTCTGATATCACCGGTAAGATTACTCGGGTTGATGTTTCGGTAAAGGATAACAGATTACACGTTACAGTAAAGTAATTTAATTTTGAGTAAAAAAAGGGGGGAGAAAAATGAATCAATGGCATAAATGCGATGTTTCTGAAGTTGCACTTGAATTCGGCGCCGACATAAAAAACGGCAGGTCAAACGTTAAGCCTGACAGAAAGCGCCGCAGCGATAACAATATTTTTCTGCTCCCCGCTGTAGATTCTAAATCTATGGTAAAGAAGCTTATGTCTGATGCTTCTGTAGCTCTTTTGGCAATTGTTTACGTTTTGACTTCTTTTTTAGGATATTTAACTGAATCATTCTCGGGTCTGATTTTGTTATTTGCTGTTTTTTGTGTTTCTTTCTCTCTTAAAAGTTCTTCATCAAAACGGTCAGTCAATTCATATCGTTTACTTTTGCCCGGAGCTAAAGTAATTGAAAATGGAACTAAAATCAGATTGAGTGCTTTTGATGTTGAGGTAGGAGACCTGATTGAGTTTTCCCAAGGAGATATTATTCCTGCTGACGCAAGAATCGTATTTTCTGAAAATTTGTTAGTAGCAGAACGTAAGATCGATCCTGTTTCCGGTAAAACACTATACACACGTGAACGTAAAAATGTCGAAGTCCCCCTTGCTTCCGATGATAATGCGGATACTTACCCCAACTTGCTTTATGCGGCTTCGATTGTTATTTCAGGAAAGGGAAGAGCTATTGTAACAGAAACCGGGGCGGATACCAAACATTATGGAAATAAATCCGGTATGAGAATTATTTCTGATAATGATTCGCCAGAATATTTTTCTCGGTTCTTTGCTTGTGCTAAAAGAACATCTCTTTTAGCTTTTCTGTCTGTAATTCCGCTTACTTTGCTTTCACTTGTTCGAAAGTCGCCTGTTTCTGCTGATAATAGTGAATTCGATTTGCTTTACTCTTTCCTCTTGTTCTTGTCTGTTTCCGTTACTTGTATGAGCGAGTTTGTTATCTCTCCTGCAGAATTTATGATAACAAAGGAACTTCTCATATCATCACGAAGCGATAAGGCGAAAAAGAATAGTGAAAGCAGAATTACCAAGCTTTCTTCGGCTCAATCAATTGCTGACACAGACACTGTTTTGGTATTGAATCCGGATGTCTTGATTGATGAGCGGAATTCAGTGCGACGGGTTTTATTTGCTGATAAGTTCTATCGATTTGACACTTTGAAATCGGAAGATCTGATTGATTTCTATAACTCGGTTGCACCAATTGTTGTTCATTCAAATAATGTGAATCTTTCAAATGAAATGCATGCTGTCAAATCATTCATAAAAGATAACGGCTATGCAATTGACTTTGATAATAATTCTTGTCGTCCAAAGTTTTTGAAAAACTATCCAATTGAAGGCGCAAGAGCTTGTGTTTTTGAGTCTGATAACAACGGAAAGCCTTCTCATTGTACTTTTTACGCTAACAACCTGACCTCTATAGAAAATTGCACAGAATTCAGGACCGAAGGCGGTGGACTATGGAAGATTGATGGAACGATTGTTGAACACATACGTTCCGGTTATAATGAATTCAGGAACGTTGGGCTATCTCCAATAATATTTATATCGATATTAAATAACCGTTATATTTTTGAGGGAATGGTTGCTGTCGGAAGTGAATATCCGTTTGCGGACGGAGCTTTGGCTGAGGAATTTGCTGTAAGCGGAATTCAAACGATATTGTTCGTTGATAATGAGAAAAACGGTGGTTTGACTTTGGCACGTGAGTGCGGTTTGATTGCTGATGAGTCTAAAATTGCTGTTGCCTCTGAATATCTCAGAAATGGTTTGGAAATCACGGATGTGCCTATTACGACCTGCGCTTATATTGGCTTTGATCGCAGCGACGTTTCAAAGCTGACAGACAGATTGCTTCGTAATGGAAGAAAAATCCTTCCTATAATTAAGGATTCAGCGGACAGAAAAGGCATATCGCAGTTATCTATATACGCTACGCATTCAACGAAATCTTTTGATTCTATTAAAATATCTTCTTCGCTTTCAATTCAGCCTGCAGGAGCTGAAGAAAGGAAAGGCGGGATATTTGATGTATTGAAGATGATAAGAGGAGCATCGATGGCTCGCTTGAAGCTTGGTGTGTATAAAAATTATCTCGCTTTTTCTATGATTTTACGTGCTGTAGCTATATGCGGTTCGCTTCTGTTTGGTCGGTCCGGTTCAGGCATTACATCTCTAATGATACTATTTGCTTGCTTCTTCTTTGATGCTATTGCAGTGTTATCTCTGATGAGTTCGAGAGGAATCCCGGTTAAACCTAAGGAAGCGGTTTCTGATTCCAAGGTTGTGTTTTCTGCAACGTTATTCGCTTTTTTTCTTATAGCAGGTATTATTTCCGGAATCGCATTGTATGCTGTAACAGAAATACTTATTACAGTGGGAAAACTACCTCAAACAAGCGCGACGGCTTTTTTGATGTATTCCCTGATGCTTTCTCAGGTAGTATCACTTGGCGGTTTTCTTGTGATCTTAAATAAGAGAAGCAGGCGAGTCGGGCTGAATTGGATCTATCTTACGGCACTATTGCTGGTGTCAGCTTTTATGATTACCCAAAGCTTTTTGCCGGAAAATCTCTTGAATTCTTTGGGATTGGCGCAATTAAGCGTCAATTTGATTCCTTTTGCCGTATTATGCTCATTGCTTTCATTGCTTGCTGTTCTTTTAATATCCGGCTTGCTTTCTTCTTTCGCTGATTCAAATATTAAAAATATGAAGTGATCATTTATGCGTTAGGGTCATATGATGAGTTATAACAACAATTCGGAGGATTCCTATGGCAAGAATGACTCTTTCGCAGTTGCGCGATAAGGACGTTATAAATCTTTGTAATGCAACAAGACTCGGATATATTAACGAAATTGAATTTGATTCTTGTAACGGACAGATTTGTGCATTGGTCTTATGCCGTAACGGCGGTTTGCTCAATTTTTCAAAGGATAGCGAGCTATTATTGCCGTGGAGCAGAATCGAATGCATCGGCGAAGATGCCGTATTGGTGAAAATACCTGCCGAAGAGCTTGCGGGTTTAGAAAGCGAATGCCTGACTTCAAAAAGATCACGTAATCGCGGATGTAAATAATTTGTAAACTTGCGCAAAAGGTATTGCTATTTTCTAATAAATATGGTATAATTCCAATGTTTGCGCCGCGCTTTCACGGTGAGCGGTGTAAAACATAAAACACACGCATTTTTTCGTTGTTGTCCCGGTGCCTTTATGTGCATAAAGGTCGGACGGAGCATAGAAAATGCGGTGGAAAAAACCAAATTAAGGAGGACATTAAAAATGTCAGTTATCACCATGAAACAGCTGCTTGAAGCAGGCGTCCATTTCGGACATCACAC